>MDSZ01091190.1_pt1 | contig 30579 bp, 25 predicted proteins | sample 811201 | NCBI WGS metagenome assembly MDSZ01 (sample SAMN05326647, study PRJNA326480) | marine metagenome | isolation source: seawater | place: Indian Ocean: North | collected 2010 | reverse complement strand
GCAAAGAGTTTGTATCGCAAGAGAATTATTTAGAAAACCTAAATTATTAATTTTAGATGAGGCTACTAGCGCACTGGATTCAAACATGGAAGCCTTTGTTAAAAAAAGTATTGATAAATTAAAAGGAAAAATAACAATAATTATAATTGCTCATAGACTTACAACTCTAGAAAATGCTGATAAAATATTCGTTCTTGATAAAGGTAAACTTATAGAGGAGGGTGATTATTTAAATCTATCAAGAAATAAAAAATCAAAATTTTATCAACTTTTATCTAAACAGCTAGAAAAAGATATTAGTTAATATTCTTGAAGGAAATTTTATACATAATTATACATTTATAAATTCCAAATCATTCCAATATATTTGCCATTAAATTCAAATATTTTTATTTTATCTGGACTGTAAGAAGTAGATAAATCAAGAAAATGAGAATTGTCTTGTATGTCGTCGAAAATAATAACACAATTTTTATTGAGATATTTTTTTATTGCCTCAAAAGTATTTCTTCTGCCTCTATAACTTTTATCTGAGTCGTAGTGAAATAAATCTATAGATGATTTTTTTATTTTGTTACTAAGTGTTTTTACAAAATTGATATCCCCTTCTATGCATAAATCCCAATTTTTCTTGTGTTTATCTTCAACTAAAAGTCCTATATAATTTGCAGCATTTGTTTCCCTAAAATAAGGGAAGTCTGAACTAAATAATTTCCCTTTTTCATTCATATTTATTGCTTCTAAGAATGCTTTGGAGGAATAACCTGCAGCAACTCCTGTCTCTATAATCAAAGAAGGCTTAGTATATCTAGTTATGAAATATAAAAGTTCATAGGCACCGCCGCCGCCAAATGGGAAACTTATATCTTTAAGTTTTTGTTTGCTTTCTTTTAGAAGTTTTTCTCCAAATTCTTTTGATTCTTCCCATAATTCTTTATTGTAGGATAAGCAAAAATCAGATATTTTTATAGATAATTTATCTAGATTATTATTATTAGTCTTATTAATTCTGTTTAAAGAGTATAAACGGGATAAAAGTTTATCTAAAATAATAATTGATCTCTTTTTATTAAAAAGTTGAAAAATAATATTTTTAACTTTTTGGAATTTAGAAAACATGATAAATAAAAGTAAAAATAAATTTATAGAGATTTATAATTTAGATTATTGTTAAATTAATTATGTCATAGTTTAATAATTAATTTATTACTAAATATTTTTTTTTTAATGATTATATTTATAGATGATTAAAAATTTGTATTTTCTTAAATTTGAAAATTATCCATTTATAACTAAATTTTTAATTATACTTTATTATTTTTATAACATGAGGCTTAGTTTTGAATATTAATAATCAATTATTATTTTGTAGAAGAGAGTTTTATTATCAAAAATTTAAAAAAAATTTATATCAAAAAAGGTCTGTTGCATATGTAAATCATAATTCTTAACTTATTTTTATCTTTCATCTTTAATTTGCCTCAAAAATAATAAATTGTTATTTAATATAAAGCCTAATATGAAACTTATTTTTAAAAACTAATTTTCACTTATTATTGATCTTAGTTAGTTGACTTAAAAATTTGCATGCTGAACCTTTTTTATCAATAATTACTCCTGTATTTAATGCAGAATCAACAATTCTAAAAACAATAAATAGCATTAGGGAACAAAAATTTAATAATTTTGAATATATAATTATAGATTCTAATAGTTATGATGATACTCCAAATATAATAAATAAAAATTTTGACATTGTAGATAAATATATTAGAGAAAAGGACAAAGGTATTTATGATGCTATGAATAAAGGAATTTCTTTAGCTAGAGGAAAATATGTAGCCATAATTAATGCAGACGATCAATTTAATTCTGAAGCTTTTGACAATATATATAAAGCTTGCATTGAAAACGATGAAGAAACTATATTTTTTAGTGATTTAATTGTGGGTTATAAATCTGAAAAAATACTTTTAAAAGCAAATAATAGTATATCTTCTATTGGATTAGGGATCTCACAAATTTCTCATCCAACAATGTTCGTTCCTCGTTCTATTTATTTGAAATTTGGTACTTTTAATTTGAATTTTGATAACTATGGCGCTGATAGGGAATTAGTTCTAAGATTTAAAAGGAAAAACATTAAATTTCATAAGCTTGATTATAAATTATCCGTTTTTAACTTTGGAGGTACAACTTCTAGGTACAATTTAAAAAATATATTTAAACAAATTTCTCAAGAGTTTTATCTACAAAAAAGTTATTTCCCATTTTCAATGGCAATAAATACCACACTAAAATTTTCTTTTAGACTTTTAAGAAATTTAATTGTTTCTAAAATACTTCCTAAGAAGTTATTTCTAAAATTAAGACTTAATAAATCAGGTTTTAAAAATTTATAAAAAATGGTAATAAATTCTGTTTCTTTAATACTAGTTTCAATAGCTTCTTTTTTAAATTTATTTTCTTATGGAGGAGTTTTAGGTAGTTATTTGTTTGAAGGATTTATTTTATTCCAGTCAATTTTGATATATTTTTTATCTATAAATTCTAAATTACAATATAAATTACCTAATTCTATTTTTTCATTTTTATTAATAAATTTTATTTTTCTTTCATTAGCTTCACTTGTTCAGTCATCTTTATATCCGATTTCCAGATCTATAGCACTATCTTTAGGAGTAACTTCATTTTATTTTTTAGGTAATAATATTTCTAAGAAAAAACTTTTTTTATTCATAAAATTCTTATTTATATGCTTTTTTATAGGTTTATTCGCAAGCTTATATTATGAAAAAATAAATATTTTTCAGTATAGTGGATTTTTTAGAAATCCTAATGGTTTGGGTCGTTTCTTTGCATACTTTTTCGTGATTTTTTCTTGTTTTTTAATTAAGTTTCGAAAAGATATAGGGTTATTTTTTTCTATGCAAATTTATTCAGTAATTTTAGGTTCATTTATTTTAATGTCTTTTTCTTCCGCTAGGGGTGCAATTGCAGCTTCTATATTACCTTTTATACTTTATTTATTTTTTGTATTTTTTAATAAAATAAAAATCTTTTTATTAAAAAAAAGAAAATCAGATTTGAAAGCTTTAATAATAATTACTGTGGTTATTCTTTTTTTAATTGTTTTAGGAAAATATTATTATGATTTTGTTAATACAAAATCTATTTTTAAAATTTTGCAGAGAGGCGATATTACAGGAGGTAGGTTAATAATATGGGGTCTAACTATAGAACAAATTTCAAATTGGGGATCGGTTAAAGCTTACGCAAATGACTTTTTGGAATACGTTGGTTTTGACCCTCATAATACTTATTTAAATTTTGCACTTTCCAATGGATTAATTCCAGCTATAGTTTATTTTTTAAGTTTATTCTATTCAATTTCTAAAGAAACTTTATTTGGGAGGCAAAATAAGGGAAATTATCTTTTTGTATACTTTTTATCTATTATGACATTTTTTTATTGGATTTTTGAGTCGGCTAATTCAATATTGATTTTTTGGTTGATATTCTTCTTCTTGGCTTTTGAAAAGAAAGAAAACAAATTTATGTAAATAAAATATGAATAGTTTAGTAATACATATTATTAGTAGTCCTGACGGCGGTGGAGCAGAATTTCTTGTAAGAGAAATAAATAAAGAATTAAATGATAATGGATTAAAATCATTAGCTATTTTTTTTAATAACCCTAGAAATATTTCATTGAAAAATAATGAATATCAATTAAGCAATTTTTCGGCTTACAACCCTATAAACTTTATTATTTTATTTTTCTTCTTGTTAAAAAAAACAAGAATTTATAAAAAAGTTATCTTACATGGTCATCTTACACATGCACTTTACTTTTTAATGCCTTTTAGTTTTTTAAAAAAATTTTCTCTTATTTATACGGAACATAATAGCTACAATAAAAGGAGAGATATTAAATTTCTAAGACCTTTTGAAAGATTTGTTTATTCACGTTATGTAAAAGTTATATCTATTTCTCACTTTGTGGAAAATGAATTAACTAAATGGTTGGGCTTTAATAAAAATAAATTTGATAAAGAGAAGTTTGTCGTTATTCTAAATGGGACAAAGCTTTATCCTTTCGTAAAAAGAAATTTCAACAAAAAAAAATTTAACTTATTATCTATTGGAAGTTTGACAAATCAAAAATCTTTTGATTTGTCAATTCAAGCAATAAATAAAAATAAAGAATATATTGACAAATACTATATTCTTGGAGAGGGACCACAAAGGGAATACCTTAAGAAATTGATATTAAAATCAAAACTTGAAGATTTTGTTGAACTAGTAGGATTTGCGGATCCAGAAGTTTTCCTAAGTAGATGTGATATTGGTCTTATTCCTTCCAAATGGGAAGGCTTTGGATTGGCTTCTATTGAGATGGTATCCTCAGGCATACCTCTAATTATTTCTAATGTAAAAGGAATGGCAGACCTATTTACGAATATTAAAACTGTTAGTATTGTAAAAGATAGAGAAATATACTCATGGTCTTTTGCAATAAAAAATTTAATTACAAATATAAAACACTATGAAAAATTAGTTCTGGAATCCTCCAACTCAGTAGCTAATTTTTCTATCACCAAGATGGCTGAAAATTATAAAAAAGAATACTTAAAAATTCTTGAGTTTTAATGAAAGATTTTAATTTTGCGAACTTATCTAGAAATAATAAAAGGATCTTAGTATTCTAGGTAAGTGTTCTATTATTTAAATAAAAATATTTACTTTTTTATGATCGTTTTGACTAAAATTATGTAATTTTTATAATTGATTATTTGTACAATTCTTTATTTATAGTATTAATAGTTAAACTTATTTTACCTTCATTACTAAATATTGAGAATCTTTTATAAACTTTTGAAATTATTGATAAAGGATAAATAATTCAGCTTAACTATTCTATCAATATTTCTTTTAATTTAATTTAGTTGATATCTATTTTTCAAATATTTATTTATCTTGGACTTAAATTATTTTTTTCGAAAATTATTTATTTAATTTAATCAAGTGTCCTTTTTGAAATCTTTAAAACTTAAAAGAATCCACCCAACGCTATTATGATTTTGTAATTTAAGAAGTTTTTTAATATTGCTAATTTCAGATGTTTTAGTAACTTCAGTGCTTGCTAAAAATAATTGCAAAGTAAATTCTTTTGCTTCTGATAAATTATGTATTATTTCAATTTTTTTATTGGATATAAAGCTTTTTAAAATTACAATAAATTTTTCTAAAAATTCCTCCTTTATATTTCCAATGGGGACAATTGCAAGCGTTTCATCTTTGGTAATATTTAACTTGCCTAGTGAAAGTAGCTTTATTATTTCTTTTGTCTTTTCTATATCTTTTAAATTTATTTCTTCGATGAAAGGTATTTCTAATAATTTTTCAATTTCATTTTTAGAGTAAACCTTATCACTTATCTTTTCTTTAATGAATGAAACCAATAATCCTGTTAAAGATCCCAGTATTAGGCCTATAAAAGATATCGTTTTTTTGCTTGGTCCTATAGTAGAGTCTGCTAATGTTGGCTTTGTAATTAATTGCCAAGGATCATTAATTTCTGCTTTCTTTAAAAACAAAGTGCTTTGATTAGTCTTAAGTCCAATCAGTATTTGGGCATTCTCTGCTGATTCTCTAAGAAGTTTAAAATATTTAAGAATAATTTCTTTTGGTTTTGTATTCGCATCAATAAAAGCTTTTAATGAATTCTTTTCTGCATTAAGGCTATTTACTAATTCCGAACGAATTATCCTAATAAGTTTCTTACGAGTGTTAATCAAATTAATAACATCCGGATCGGCATCTTTATAAATACTTTTTTTATAAGTAATTTCTTGATTGAGTTCTTTAAGGTTATTAATAGGACTTGATGGATCAATTTTTATCTGATTTGTAGAGTAAATTCTTTTGGCCAAAAAATAAATAAATTCTGATTCTTTAGGAATTTTATTTATTTCGTCTAATTGTTTATCAATTAAATTTAATTTGTTAACCGCGGAAATTCTCTGGACTTCAGAAGCTATCGATGGTGATAGAAATTCTTCAGTGGAATTACTTATTAAATTATGTTTATAAGAAAAACTTTGCAGCTTATTTGAGGAATCTGAGCTAATTTTTTCATATTTAGCAATCTGCTTTTGCAAATAATTTAAACCATTATTTAAAGTTCTTTCTCTCTCTTCACCAGAATAAGCTTGATATTTTTTTGAAATTTCAGTAAGAGTAGGAATTATTAAATCTTTATCAATGTCTCTATATGTAAAGTTTAAAACTGAAGTGCCTCTTTTTAATCTAACTGATATGGTTGATTGATACCACTGATTAAATGATTTAGTAAAGCGTTGATTATTATCTTTTTTTGTTTGTTTTACAAATTCATAAATTGGGAATAATACAGAGGGACTTTTCAAAATCTCGACCTCTGTTTCAAGTTGTTTATTTTTACTATTTAAACCTACGTTAGATGCAAATCCAGCAACACGTGAATCGTTTGTCAATGATTGGATAATTGAGGAACTTTTGCTATCTTCTTTTTCTAATACAATTTGAAATTCACCTCGCCATATTTTTTTTGTGTTTAAGGAGATTCCAATACCAAAAATCGATCCAATTACAGAAAAAATTAATAAATATGATGAATTTCTAGAAAGAAATTTAAAAAATTCCCCAAGATTTATTTCTTCTTCGTTTTCAATATTGTATGATTTTTCTTTCATTAATTTTCAATTTGTACAATAACTTTAAAATTATCTAATAGTTTAGATTTTATCACAAATCAAATCTCAACTCATTTGAAATTCAGCAAGCTTGAAAATTCAAATTTAGTTAGTGGTAGACTAAAACATATAAAAATAATAAAAATTTTTAATAAAAAACTTTTTTAACTAATGAAAGTTGATCAAAAAAAAGTATTAGTTACTGGCGCCGCAGGTTTTATTGGCGCGGCATTATCTCTTAAACTTCTTGAAAAAGGAATGTCAGTTATAGGTATCGATAATTTAAATAATTATTATGATCCCGAACTTAAAAAATCAAGGATTAAATTAATAGATGATTTTGCCAATAGAAATTTATTTGATTGGTCTTTTAAACAAGTTGGAATCGAAGAAAAAGATAAATTAAATAATATTTTTAGAAATTTCGAACCAAAAATTGTTGTTAATCTTGCAGCCCAAGCTGGCGTAAGATACTCATTAGAAAATCCTCTGGCATATATAAATAGTAATATTGTTGGCTTTACAAACTTACTGGAGGCATCTGTAAGCTTTGGAATAAATAATTTTATTTATGCATCTAGTAGTTCAGTTTATGGAGGTAATAAAAAATTGCCATTTAATGAATCTGATTCTGTTAATCATCCTATAAGTCTCTATGCCGCTACAAAAATATCTAATGAGTTAATCGCTCATTGTTATAGTCATCTTTATGATCTCCCTTGTACGGGCTTGAGGTTTTTTACTGTTTATGGACCTTGGGGTAGGCCAGATATGGCTCCAATGATTTTTGCAAAAGCTATTCTTAATGAAGAACCTATAGATATCTTTAATAACGGAAGGATGCAGAGAGACTTTACTTTTATTGATGATGTTGTAGAGGCTTTATTAAGATGCTGCCAAAAACCAGCTTTCCCAGATCCAGTTTTTAATGCAAATTATCCTGAGCCATTTAACTCTTGGGCTCCTTATAGAGTTTTTAATATTGGTAATAGTAGATCTATAGATCTAATGAATTTTATCGAGATTTTAGAAAAAGCATTTGGTAAAAAGGCTATTAAAAAATTTAAACCATTACAGCCCGGAGATGTTATAAATACTAATTCTAATAATTCAAAATTAGAACAATGGATTAATTATAAACCCACTACTAATCTTGAAGAAGGAGTTTTGAAGTTCGCAAGATGGTATAAGAGTTATTATTGCTAAATAAATAAAGTAATAATATTTTTTTATTTTCTACCCCAATTCCAGCCATCTTTACACATATCTTTAAGTGATAGTTTGGGTTTCCATTTTAAGTTAGAAACTGCTAATGAATTATCTGCAACAACATATTCATTATCACCTTCTCTCCTAGAAGTAAATTTATATGGGATCTCTATCTGGTTTACTTTTTCGAAAGTATTTACTAACTCTAATACACTATGCCCTTTGCCTGTCCCTAAGTTTATATTAATTATCTGAGACTTATTGTTTTTCAGAAATTCAAATGCAGCTAAATGCCCTTGAGCTAAATCCATAATGTGAATGTAATCTCTAATACAGGTCCCATCAAATGTATCCCAATCATTTCCATAAATATTTAGGTGTGTTTGTTCTCTATTGGCTACTTTTAATATGATTGGGAATATATTATTTGGAATTCCTCTTGGTTCCTCTCCAAGTTCTCCTGAACTATGAGCGCCAATAGGATTAAAGTATCTTAAGTTTGCAATTCTCCACTCAGAGGAGTTACTTTTGAATGAACTACTTAAAATCTTTTCGATAGTTGATTTTGTTTCGCCATAAGTATTTATTGGCCCAATGATATTATTTTCTTTAATTTTTTCTTTATTTACAGCCAAATAAATTGTTGCGCTACTGCTAAAAATCATATTTTTGCAATTATTTTTTTCCATAATTTTTATAAGATTTATTGTTCCCACAACATTGTTATCCCAATATTCGATAGGAAATTTATTTGATTCATAAACAGATTTCAACCCAGCAAAATGAAAAACAGCTTCTATTGGCTCGTTTTTATCTGAGGCAGTTTTGAAAATTTTTTCTACTAACTGAGCGTCTCTTATATCACCTTTAAAAAAATTTATTTTTTTTTGATAATCTTCAGAATTTAATCTTAAGATACTAGATAATTTTTTTAAAACATTTTGAGAACTATTTATTTCTGAATCGATTATATAAAGTACAAATTTTTTTTCTAAAAGTAAAAGGCAAGTATGACTTCCTATAAAACCTGTTCCTCCAGTGACTAAAACGCTAACCATTACTATTAATAGTTACTTGAAATCTAAATCAACTCATCCTAATTTAAATTTAAGAGTTTTGTATATTAACAATTTATATAAATTAATAAATATTTTTTATATTGAATGAGAAAGAATTAGCTTATATAAATATTTTACAAAGTTTATGTTCTACAATAGTAAATCATAATAAAAAATTCTATATTTATGAAAAAGAAAGCTTTAATAACTGGAATAACAGGTCAAGACGGTAGTTATCTCGCAGAATTATTATTAAAAAAGGGTTATGAGGTTCATGGTTTAAAAAGGAGATCGAGTAGTTTTAATACCCAAAGAATTGATCATTTATATCAAGATCCCCATGATAAAAATAAAAATTTAGTGCTCCATTATGGAGATCTCACTGATAGTACAAACTTAACCAGTTTGATACAAGAAATCATTCCAAATGAGATTTATAATTTGGGAGCACAAAGTCATGTGGCAGTAAGTTTTGAATCACCAGAATATACTGCAAATAGTGATGCTCTTGGTTCATTAAGAGTTCTTGAGGCAATAAGATTACTCAAGCTTGAAAAAAAAACTAAGTATTATCAAGCTAGTACAAGCGAATTATATGGATTAGTACAAGAAATCCCCCAAAAGGAAACTACGCCTTTTTACCCAAGAAGCCCCTATGCAGTGGCAAAACTGTACGCATATTGGATTACGGTTAATTATCGTGAGGCATATGGAATGTACGCCTGTAATGGAATATTATTTAATCATGAAAGCCCTAGAAGAGGGGAGACATTTGTTACTAGAAAGATTACAAGAGGATTATCTAGGATTAATGCTGGCCTAGATTCTTGCTTGTTTATGGGTAACTTAGATTCTTTACGGGACTGGGGCCATGCAAAGGATTATGTTGAAATGCAATGGTTAATGCTTCAGCAAGATCAACCAGAAGATTTTGTAATCGCTACTGGGATTCAAAAAACCGTTCGGGAATTTATTGAATTGTCTGCTTCTGCATTGGGCTGGGGCAGTAATAATGAAAAATCTATTTTGTGGAGTGGAAAAGGACTTGAAGAAGTTGGAAGAAGAGCTGATACAGGAGAAATTGTTGTAAAAATTGACCCAAGGTATTTTAGACCTACTGAAGTAGAATCTTTACTAGGAGATGCTTCAAAAGCTAAAAAGAAATTGAATTGGACTCCAAAAATTACTTTGGAAGAGCTTGTAAAAGAGATGATAAAAACTGATGTTGAAGAAGCTCAGAAAGAGAAGATTCTTAGGGCAAAGGGATTTCAAATCACCAGTCCTAATGCTTCTGAATAGAAATAAATATTTAAGTAAAAATTGTTTGAGATTTAATTAATTTAGAAAATATATTTAGAAATTTTTTTATGCAGATAATTGGTTACATTCACTTAATGATTTAGTAAATAATTTTTAAAAATTTCTAATTATTTATTAGCCGTAAGTTACAATACAAAAAATTTATTAATCAGTTGACTAAACGTGATAATTCAGAAAAAAGAATTTGTATAATTGGATTAGGATACGTAGGATTAACTCTCGCAACTGTCTTAGCTGAGTCAGGCTTTAAAGTTCTAGGGATAGAAAGGAGAAAAGAAATTGTTGAACTAACAAATAAAGGTCAGCCACATTTTTGTGAAAAAGGTCTTCTAGAATCGCTCGAAAGAGTAGTAAAAGACGGCTATTTAAAGGCTTATGAAAGCATAGAACATATAGAATCATGTGATATTTATTTTATTACTGTTGGAACTCCTTTAAATTCTGATGGAATTCTAAGATTGGATATGATTGAAAATGCTTCCAAAGAAGTCGCCTCAAATATGAAAGATGGATCTCTCGTAATTGTAAGATCTACAGTGAAAATTGGAACTACGAGAGAAATAGTTTCTCCAATTTTGTCCGAATCAGGAAAAATATTCAGTGTGGCTATGTGCCCTGAAAGAACCTTGGAGGGAAAAGCTCTTCAAGAGTTAAGAGAATTACCTCAAATAGTAGGAGCTGATAATGCTGAAATAAGAGATAGGGCGGTTTCTATTTTTAGAAATTTTACAAATTCAACTGTAGAAGTCTCGACTCTTGAAACTGCTGAAACTATTAAATTAGTTGATAATACATTTAGAGATGTCAATTTCGCATTTGCTAATGAAGTTGCCAGAGTTTGCGAGCCTTTCAAAGTAAATGTTCAAGAAGTGATTTCATCAGGAAATTTAGGTTATTCAAGAACTAATTTGCCTTATCCAGGATTAGTTGGTGGTCCATGTTTAGAGAAAGATCCTCATATTTTTGAACAAAGTGCATTATCAAAAGGCATTACTTTAGATATAACATCTGCCTCAAGACTTACAAATGAGAGACAAATTGATGAAACCTTAGGTTTTATTTTTGATGAAATGAATAGGAGATCATTTAAAGATAAAGTAAAAGTTTGTTTATTAGGTATGGCTTTCAAAGGTGTTCCAGAAACTGATGATTTACGAGGATCAATGTCTCTAAAGGTCTTAAAGCAGATTAATGAACTAAGACCCGATTTAGAAATACATGTTTATGATCATGTCGTTTCAAATGAGGATATCGCTTCAGCGGTAGCTAATGTCAAAATTGCTGAAACTATTAATCATGCATTAAGTGATGCTTCTGTAGCTATTATCTTAAATAATCATCCTATATTTAAAGAAATATCTCTTTTAAAAATAAAAGATATTATGTCATCAAATTCTTTTATTTATGATTACTGGAATAATTTTAGTAATTTGAAGGAAGAGCAAATATCAGGCTTCTATTTTGCAGTAGGTAATACTGGAAGATGAGTCTGATTAAAAAGATAGCTGTTACTGGCGGGAGTGGATTTATAGGAGCCTATCTAGTAAAGAGACTTGTTAGTGAGGGATATGAAGTAAAAGTGTTTGATAATTTAATGAGAGGTTCTTTGGGCAGATTAGAAAATTTAAAAGATAAAATTTCTTTTGTGAATATCGATATAAGAGATGAAGATAGATTAGCCGAGGAATTAATAGGCTTCCATAATGTAATTCATCTTGCAGCGATTAATGGAACAGAAAACTTTTATAAAAATCCTGAATTAGTTTTGGATGTTGGAATTAGAGGTGCATTGGCAGTAGTAAAAGCCTGTAGGAATTCTAATGTTAGAGATTTAATAATTGCTTCTTCTGCGGAAGTTTACCAAACTCCATCCAAAGTTCCTACTGATGAAAATATTGAATTAATGCTTCCAGATAGTTTAAATCCTAGATATTCCTATGGGGGGTCAAAAATAATTTCTGAATTAATAGCATTTAATTATGCTAAAGACTTTTTTGATAGAGTTCAAGTATTCAGACCTCATAATGTCTACGGACCAGATATGGGAAGTAAACATGTAATTCCACAATTTATATTAAGAATAAAAGAACTTTTAAAAAGTAGAGATTCAAAAATTAATATTCAGTTCCCCATTCAAGGATCAGGAAAAGAGACAAGGGCTTTTTGTTATGTAGATGATATAGTTGACGGAATTTTGATTATCTTAAAAAAAGGATCGCATAGGGAAATCTATCATATTGGTAATGATTATGAAATTTCAATAAATGAACTAGCTTACAAAATTGCATATCTTTATGATTTAAAAATTGATATATTACCATCAGAAGAGTTAATAGGTGGGACTTCAAGGAGATGTCCAAACATTGCAAAAATGAAAAAACTTGGATATGCTCCAAAAGTTAAATTAATTGATGGTCTTAGAGAAACTATTGATTGGTATAGTTCTATTGATAATTTACAAACAAATAATAAATTAATTTAATTAAGAAATATTATTTTTATGATTTTCAATTCTTTTTTCAAAAATTTAAGGAAAAAATTAATCTCCTTTTTTTATCTTATTAAAATAGGAACTATAAAAAGAAAATTAACTTTAATTGCGCTGCGTAAATTATCAAATAATAAAGAAGAATTTAATCAAGTTTATAAAGAGAAAAATGTTAATTTGGTCCAATTAGAAATTCCAAAAGAGATTATTTTTTTAAAAGCTGATCAAAAATTAGAAGGTAATGTAAAACTTATAATTAAAAGAAATATATGGGAAGGATTTTTCTCCAATTTTACTTATGTATTGTTGAACATGCATATTGCAAATTTATATAACTTTGATCCTATAGTTGATATGGAAAGTAGTGAAACTTTCTATAGTGAGAAACTTAGAATTAATAATTCTTTAAATGCTTGGGATTATTATTTTCAGCAAGATGTAAATTTAGAATATTTGAAAAAGCATAATAAATTTTTTTATTCCGAATCTTTTTTTTCTTCAAACACTTTTTATAAATATGTAATCGAAAATACATCCTATATGCATTTTCTTTTTAAGAAATATATTAATGTCAGAGAATCAATTTTAAATGATATGAATGAATTTATTAGTAGAGAATTTTGTGGTTCAAACATAATAGGAATTCATTGGAGAGGTACTGATATCGGAAGAATTAAGAATGAGATTTATGTTGATAAATTTTCTAAAATAGTTGATCCAATATTAAAAAATACTCCTAATTCAAAAATTTTTCTTTGTACGGAAGAAAAAGATTATATTAAGACTTTTAAAAAAAGATATGGTAACAAAGTGATTTATACAAATTCATTTAGAACCAACTCCAATGTTCCTCCTCATTTATTAAATGAGAACCCTAGAGAACTTCATAGATATAATTTAGGTAAAGAAGTAATGACTGATGCTTTATTACTTTCTAAATCAAATATTTTAATTGGTCGTAGATCTAATGTATTTAATTCTGCATTAATCATGGGGAATATTTCAAAGGAAAGACAAATTATTATTGATGGATTAGGGTTTTGATTGATAAGGGATAATAAGATTTTCAAATAAATCAGAAATGTTTTTATTGTATAATTACTTGGTAAATTAATTATTCTATATAGCATGCATAAAGACAATAAGATATATGTTGCGGGACATAATGGAATGGTTGGATCAGCAATTTGCAGAGTACTAAGAAAAAAAAAATACAGAAACATTTTAGTCGCTAATCATTGTGATTTATCTCTTGATAAAGAAGATCAAGTAGAACAATTCTTTTCTCAAAATAAAATTGATTATGTTTTTCTCGCAGCAGCAAAAGTAGGAGGGATATTAGCGAATAAGACACAAGGTGCAGATTTCATCAAGGAAAATCTTAAGATTCAAACAAATGTTATAGATATTGCATATAAGTTTGGTATAAAAAAATTAATCTTCCTTGGATCAAGTTGTATTTACCCAAGAAATTCTAAACAACCAATAAAAGAGGAATATTTATTATCAGGATATTTGGAGGAAACAAATTTACCTTATGCTGTTGCAAAAATAGCTGGGAAGGTTATGTGTGACGCATATAAAAGTCAATTTGGGTTTAATACTTTAACCGTAATGCCTTCAAATGTTTATGGTGAGGGTGATAATTTTCATCCTGAGAATAGTCATGTAGTAGCAGGTTTAATGAGAAAATTTCATGAAGCAAAAGTAAATAATCTTAAAGAAGTATATGTCTGGGGAACAGGTACTCCATTAAGAGAATTAATCTATGTAGATGATCTTGCAGATGCTTGTGTTTTTCTTATGGAAAATTATGATAAAGGGGGCTTAATTAATGTAGGATCCTCTTTTGAAATTTCTATAAAGGAACTTGCTCTATTAATTTCTAAAATAGTAGGTTTTAAAGGTGAAATAAAATTTGACTCTAGCAAGCCTGATGGGACTCCAAGAAAGATAATGGATAATAAATTAATTAATCAACTTGGTTGGAAATCTAATACTAATATTAATAATGGGTTATTAAAAATGTATAAATGGTGGATCAAAGAAATAGTTTAAGAATTTATAAATTACAATTTTTATCTCAAATTTTAAAAAATATATTTAAGCACTCTTAGTAATATCTTTTGTATGTAAATTGAAATATGGTTTTAACTTTATCAATAAAACTATTTAATTATGATTAATTTTTCAAAGATAAATTTATTTTTAAAAATATAAATTACAATTTAATAAATCAATTTGCAGAACCATCACCAATTCTCCAAAAGTTTAGATTCGCTTTCTCAATATCTTTAGGGTTAATTATTGATCTTGCATCAAAAACCCATGCAGGATGTCTCATATTTTTTGATTTCTCTAACCAATCAATATTCGAATATTCTTCCCATTCAGTTAATACCACTACTGCATCTGCATCAATAAAGCCATCATCAAATTTTTGTGAGTAAATCCATTCACCTTGAAATTGAAAATTATTGTTTATGTTGAAATCTTTTAATTGGAGATTTTCACTTTTCTCAAGATCATCTTTTATTTGTGATCTATTTACTTTTGGATCATGTATATAAAGTATCGCACCTTCTTCTAATAGATCTTTGCAAATAGTAATTGCTGATGACTCTCTTGTATCATTTGTATTAGCTTTAAATGAGAATCCTAAAATATAAATTTTTTTTCCAGTTACTGTACTAAAAAGATTTTTTACAATAAGTTTAGAAATTCTATGTTGATTCCAATTGTTTAGAGTTACAACTCCCTCCCAAAAAGTTGCTACATCTTTTAGACCAAAGTAATTTGATAAATAGACCAAATTTAAAATATCTTTTTTAAAGCAACTCCCTCCAAAACCTGGACCTGCATCCAAGAACCTAGAACCTATTCTTTGATCTGTTCCTATTGCTTTAGCAACTTCTCTAACATCAGCTCCTGTAGCCTCACATAATACACCTATTGCATTTATTGAACTAATACGTTGCGCTAAAAAAGCATTTGCGGATAATTTTGCTAATTCACTACTCCAAATGTTTGTATGAATAATTTTTTCTTTTGGTACCCATCGTCTGTATATTTCACTTAAAGCTAATATAGCTTCATTTCGTTCTCCTCCAATAAGCACTCTGTCTGGTTCTTCTAGGTCCTTTATAGCAGTTCCTTCAGCAAGAAATTCTGGGTTAGACAACACATCAAAATACGATTCTGGATGATTTTCCTTCCTTTTTAATTTTGAAGCTTCAAGTATTGTTTTAATTACTTGAGCAGTTTTTACTGGTAGAGTACTTTTTTCAATGACAATAGTATGTCCTTTTGCATATTTAGCAACTTCTCTTGCACAAGCCTCAACCCATTTTAAATCACTCGCCTGTCCAGCTCCAATACCTTTTATTTTAGTGGGGGTATTTACAGATATAAATATTGCATCTGCTGCGGCTATATTTTCTCTAATATTAGTTGAAAAAAATAAATTTTTTCCTCTGCATCTACTGATAATTTTGTCTAGACCTGGTTCATAGATAGGTAAGTTTTCTAGATTATTAGTGTTCCAAAGATTAATTCGATCTTCATTTTTATCAACTACATTAACTTTGATGTCAGAGCATCTATCTGCTATTACAGACATAGTAGGTCCTCCTACATAACCAGCTCCAATACAACATATATTCTTTATTTTCATCTAGTTATTGAAAGTTATTCACATGAGTATAGTTTATTATTTTATCCATTCATATATAAGCGATAAACTTTTTAAGATATATTAGGATTCCTATTTATTTTAAACGACCATATTTATCTTCGAATCTCACAATATCATCTTCGCCAACATATGAACCGCTTTGTACTTCAATTAAAATCAAATCAATTTTGCCTGGATTAATTAACCTATGCCTAGAACCTAGAGGAATATAAATGCTTTCATTCTCAGATAGAACTTTTATTTCTCCATCTAGTTCAACTTTTGCAGTCCCGCTTACAACTATCCAATGTTCTGATCTATGATGATGCATTTGCAAGGAAAGTTGTTCACCAGGATTTACTAAAATTGATTTTACTTGCCATCTTTTTTCTCCAGCTAAAGATAAGTAGTGACCCCAAGGTCTGTAGATTTTTTGGTGTTTGTAGCTGGCTTCAAAACCCTTTTCTTTCAAAATTCCAACTATCTTTTTTACTTTTTGTGTATCATTCTTTTTGCTTATTAGTACAGCATCATTGGTTTCAACTACAACTAGATCTTTGAGTCCAATCCCCGCAATAATTCTCTGCTCACCTCTTAAATAACAGTTTTGTGAATCTTCTACAACAATGTTGCCTTTTAAAACATTGTTATTTTCATCTTTTTCTGAAGTCTCCCAAACAGATTCCCAACTACCAATATCATTCCAATCTGCGTCTAATGGCAAAACAACACCATTTTTAGTATTCTCCATAACTGAGATATCAAAAGATATATTTTGACATTTTTTAAAATGTTCCTTATTTAGCCTTTTGAAATCTAGATCCTTTTGACTTTGATTTAGAGACTCCTTGCAAAATTCTATTATTTCTGGATAATATTTCCCCATTTCAGTAAGCATAGATTTAGCTTTAAATAAAAACATTCCACTATTCCAGGTGTATCTACGATCTTTGATGAATTTGCAAGCTTCTTCGTATGATGGCTTTTCAGTAAATTTCAATATTTTATTCCCTTTTATTTCAGCTAAATCAAAAGGTTTATCTGACTTTATATACCCATATCCAGTATGAGGGGATGTGGGGATAACTCCAAAAGTTACTATTTTGCCACGATCGGCATATTCAATTCCTTTATTTATCGCTTCAATAAATTTGTTCTGATTCTTAATTTCGTGATCAGAAGAAAGAATTAACACAATTGGGTCATCAGCCTTCTGGAGAGCTATCAAAGCAGCAAGTGTTATAGCAGGCCCAGTGTTTCTTCCAAAAGGTTCAAGAAGTATTGTATTTGGTTTTACATTGATGCCCCTCATTTGCTCAGCAGCAATAAATCTATGTTCCTCATTGCAAACTAAAATTGGGTCTAACAAGTTTTCTATATTTGATACTCTTTGATATGTTTCTTGCAGTAATGATTTACCTTGGTTTGACATAAAAGAAAGGTATTGTTTTGGAAAACTTTTTCTAGACAATGGCCAAAGTCTCGTCCCAGAACCGCCACATAATATTGCTGGTATAACAGAATTTATAGGCATAACTAATTATAAAAAATAACTATTTTTTTATTAATTTAGCATTTTCTTAAGTTTTAATCTTTCTAATTTTGTTTTAATAACATGAAAGAATGATTCAAAAATTGGCTTGTTCTTTGTAAACATGTAACACCATAATCTTTCCATGTAGTGGCCTTCTATGGGATCCTTGTGTGAACTTAAAATATCTAATAATGATTTATAAAAACTAAGATTGTAAGATCTTATTAATTCTTTTTTTACAGCAAAACAACCACCATAAGAGGTTGCAATTATCCAGGGTATTTCTGGGAAGAGTTTTTTTGCGAAAGATCTAAATCCAATATTTGATCGAGAGATGGATTCATTTTCCCATTTTTTCTTGTATCTAATATCTTTATCAATTCCAACATGCCACTTCCAGTGATAAGGTCCTAAAATGCCATATCTACTAACTGCAAATCCATATTTATCTATTTGTTTTAGATATTGATAAGGATTTTTATAAGCCATACAACCTAAGTCATCGATCCTTCCTTGAAGAAAAATATTAATATCATCTAAATTATTGTAATTGTTAACTATGTGGAAAAGCCAAGTATGAGATTCTCTTCCTACATTTTTGATTTTAATTATATTCTTATTTATAGGATTAGGTAAGTCTGATCCCTTATTATAAATCATTAAATTGAAATCCTTATAAGGTTTTAGCCAACTTATGTCTTCGTTAAATCTAGCAACTATAATACTTTTACTCATAAACTCCAAATTTTTTTATTATACATAATCAAGATGTTGCATCAAAAAAAAGTTTTAATAGTTGGTGCTGGTCTATCAGGCTCCACAATTGCAAGGGTTCTGGCTGAAAATGAAATAAAAGTAGAAATAATAGAGAAAAGAAATCATGTGGCGGGCAATATATTTGACTTTGTAAACTCGAATAATGAGAGAATTCATAAATATGGACCTCATCTTTTACATTGTGAAAGAAGTTCAAAAGCTTTAAAATTCTTAAGTAGATTTACAGAATGGGTAAACTATGAACATAAAGTAAGAGCGTTATTGAAAAATGGTCAAACAACTCCACTACCTATTAATAAGATTACATTAGAAGATATATTTGGTAAGAAATTTTCTAATGAAAATGATGTAAGAAATTTTCTTGATTCAATAAGAAACAAAAATTTAGTGGCAAAAAATACAGATGAATTATTTGAGGCAAGTGTTGGAAATAAGCTGGCAGATATTTTTTTTAGACCTTATACAAGAAAAATGTGGGGTCTTGATCCTAAGAAATTATCTATAAGTATTGGTGCAAGATTACCTGTAAGAACAGATGATAATGTTAATTACTTTAATGATAACTTCCAAGCTTTACCCAAATATGGATACACAAAAATGATAGAGGAAATGTTGTTTCATAAGAACATTAAAATAAATCTAAATACAAATTATGTAAGAGGTATTGAATCTGACTTTGATCATTCTTTTTTGTCTATTCCTATAGATGAGTTTTTTGATTTTAAATTTGGAAAACTTCCATATAGATCCATAATCTTTGAAGATAGAAAAGAATTTTCTTCTGACTTACCAGCTCCAGTAATTAATTTTACAGACAACTCAAAGTATACAAGAAAAACTCAATGGAATTTGCTACCAAACTCTAATTTGAAAAATAAAGATTACAACACAATAACTTATGAAATCCCCTGTGATATCAAGGATAATCCTGGCGAGTATTATTACCCTGTAAGAACAGACGAATCAAATCAGATTTTTCAGAAATATAAAAAAGTTTCTCAAGAATTAAAGAACATTACATTTTGTGGAAGAACTGGTTTGTATAAATATATTGATATGGTTCCTGCTGTACTTATACACCTCAAAATTGCCAATGATTTTTTAGAAAAAATATCTTTAATATGAAAAATAAAATACATGTACTAATGGTTTCGTCAAGTTCCCAGCTTGGAGGGGGAGCTAAACATATGTTTACTTTAGGAGAAAATTTAGGTAATAATTTTGAAGTTTTTTATGCTATTCCTACTAATAAAAACTTTAATCAATTAGTTAATTCAAGAAATCACATTAAAATTTCAGAAAGGAAAATTAATTTTCTTGATATTTATAAAATGAATAAATTTATTCAGAATAACTCTATTGATATAATTCATGCCCACGGTAAGGGAGCAGGAATAATTTGTAGGCTGACAAATTTTTTTTCAAGGAAGACTCTTATTTATACATTTCATGGCATTCATTATGAGTGTCATAATTTCTTTATTAGAAAAATATATATAATTTATGAAAGAATAATGGGAAAATTAGATAACTATAAAATACTTGTTTCAGAAAGTGAGAGAAAATTTGCAAAATCATTAGATCTCTATTTGGGAAAGAATTTTTCCATTATAAATAATGGTGTAAATAATAAGAAAATTAAGCAATATGAAATAAATGAATATTCCGCAAAAAAAAAGTCAAATAAAATATTAGAGGTAATATCAGTTTGTAGATTTGTGAAACAAAAAAATATATCTGAAATAATAGAAATAGCAATGAAATTGCCAAATGTAAATTTCACCATAATAGGAGAAGGGATTCTTTGGTCAGAGATAAATGATTTAGTTTGCAAATTAAACTTGAAAAATGTTTTTTTGATTGGTAAAAAAAGTAACGTTTTTAAATTTCTTTATGCTTCTGATGTTTATTTATCTACATCTCTTTATGAAGGGCTTCCTATAAGTATCCTTGAGGCAATGTCAATAGGCCTCCCAATTTTAGCAAGTAATGTTGTTGGGAATGTTGATACGATAAAGGATGGTGAATCAGGATTTATCTATGAATTACATAATTGTGATGAAGCAGTCAAATATATACATTTATTGGCTAATGATTTTAATAAAATAAAATCGATGGGAGAGAAATCATATCAAAGGCATAGAGAGCTTTTTTCATTAAATAAGATGATTAAAAAATATCAAAATTTGTATCATATTTTAAATCAAAGGTAAATTTTTATTTTGCTTTTTAATTAAAGATATCTTCGGACTTTTTTGAAGAGTAAATCATTTCTTTAAAACTTGAAGAGCTTTTTATTAGTTGTTCGTAATCACCGCTCGCTGTTATTTGACCATTATCAAATTGATATATAAGATTACATGATTTTATAGTAGATAATCTATGGGCTATAAAAATAACTGTTAAATTTTGGTCCATTTTAGAAATCGCATTTATAACTTCTGATTCTGTTTTGTTATCGAGTGCTGAGGTAGCCTCATCTAGAATTAGTAATTTGGTATTTTTATAAAAAGCTCTTGCAATAGCAATTCTTTGCCTTTGACCTCCAGATAATCTAATCCCATTATCACCTACATTAGTTTTCAAACCATTTGGTAGTGATTTGATTAAACCATTTAGTTGTGCAGCCTCTATTGATTCCAGTACTTTTGATTTGTCGATTTCATTTTCTTCTAATCCATAGGCAATATTATTTATAAAATTTGCATTAAGTAAATTAATTGATTGCGGAACATAAGAGCAAAATGATTGCCAGTTCGAAATTTGGTTTTTATTTAGTTTTTTACCATCCAATAATAATTGACCAGAGGTCGGATTTAATAAGCATAATATTTGATTAGCAATTGTGGTTTTGCCTCCCCCAGTTTTGCCAACAAAGGCTATCTTTGAACCTACCTTGATTTTAAGGTTTATATCTCTTAATGCATAATCATTCCTAGATGGATATTTGTAATAAATCGATCTCAGTTCAATGTTATTTTTTGGGAATTTAATATCCTTATTTGAAATAACTTTTCTGTAATTTCTATTTTTTGAAAGTTCAAGAATTTTAAGAGCTTCTTCAAGATCTGGTAATCCTCCTCTTAAATCAGTGATACCTCTAAATAAGTCTTGTAGGGGGGGTGTTAATTTTAGAGATGCTACAGCAATCGTGGCCAAGAATGGAATAACCTCCAGAAGAGTGGTTGGGTTTTTATTAGATAGAAAGGGAAATAAACCTATAGAAAAAATCAAGGTTATTCCGAATGGTTCTACAAGTGACCTAGGGAATTCAGGTAGAGTTTCTGCTTTCCACAAATAAGAGAATGCCTTCTTGCTAGCTTTCTTATATCTATCTTCAAAGAATTTCTCTGAACCAGTCAAATGAACGTCAATTATAGTTCTAAGTGATTCTGTTATGACTTTATTGATTTCAGATTCTAGCATTATTCTTTGCTTAGATGCTTTTCGTATTATTGGAGTAACTATTAAAGAAATTATTGTATATCCTAAGACCAAACAAATAATTAAATAAATAGCTGTAATCTTGGCAAAACTTATAATTGCCATAAAGATAAAGAAGACTATAAAAAAACCACTTATTATCTGAAGAATTGGTCTCACAAACTTTTCTGAAACTCGTGATATATTAAGAAGTATTTTTGAACTTATATCTTCACTTTTATTACTGAGAAAGAATTCATATTCTTGATTAAAAAGATTTCTTTGAGTTATTTCTGATAGCTCAATAAATATTTTTGCCCTCAATTTTTCTTGATATGATCTTAAAAATAATCTTAAGAAAGAAGCTAGCCATGTGAATGAAACATATACAAAAACAAGAATAATTAATTTTGTAAAAGGGTCTGAAGATATTAAATCAGAAAAAGGAATAGAGGGTCTATTTTCTTTTTGAACAACAATTGCAAATACCCTAGACACTAAACCCACTACTAATAAGTCAGTTATTCCTGTAATTATTGCTAGAGGTATTATTTTATAAAAAGATTTCTTACTTTCATCTGAAAGTATATTTACAAGTCTATTAAGTAGAATTAGCGTTTTACTATACATATCAAAAAAATTTTCTAAATTAAATTTTTATATAAATATTTATTCCTAAAATCACTAATATGCTCCTCTATCCATAGGGAATAATAGAACTCCAAAAGTTCTTATCAATATTCTTAAATCCATTAATAAGTTTAAATTATCAACGTAGATTGAATCTAGATAAACTCTTTTTTCGTAACTTAGATTATTTCGCCCGCTAACTTGCCAAAGTCCTGTAATTCCAGGTTTTATTGAAACAACTTTTTGAATGGAGGAGGTATATCTTGGTATTTCATCTTCAACTATTGGACGAGGACCTATAACACTCATTTCCATTTTTAAAACATTTATAAACTGAGGTAATTCATCTAGGCTTGTTTTCCTTAGGAATTTTCCTATTGTGGTAATCCTTGGGTCATTTTTTATTTTCTGAGTATCTTGAAACTCTTTTCTTATTTTGATGTTTTTTTCAAGTAAATTTTTAAGGATATCATCTGCCTCTGGGTGCATTGTTCTAAACTTTTTACATTTAAATTTTTTAAAATTTTTTCCTACTCTTAAATGGTCATAAAAAATTGGCCCTCTAGAACTAAATTTAATTAAAAGCGCTATTAATAAGAAAAATGGAAATCCTAAAACAATAACAACGAAAGCAAAAATAAAATCAATTAGTGTTTTAAAAAAAAGATACATAAGAGGATTTTTCACATAATGATAATTTTTATAAATGATTTCTTTTATTGAATTCTTCTAATGATTTCTCAAAAAATTCATTAATTTTTGAATTAAAGTTTTCAGGATTAAATTTCATTGTAAATTTATGCATATCTTCGGGAATAAAGTTTTTCCAAACTTTATTATCCTCGAACCATTTAATCGTATCAACTATATCAGATACGCTTTGCTCTTTGAATAAGATTCCTGTTGGTGTAGCATTCTTTGAACAGTTTGTAAGACATTTAACGCTATCCAATAAGCCTCCTTTAGCTAATCCTATTACTGGCGCTCCTGAAGCTATCGCCTCTACTGGTGCTATCCCAAAATCTTCAATTCCTGAGTATACAAATCCTCTACATTTACTCATCAGTTTTTCTACTATTTGGTTTGATGATTCTCCAAGGAAAATAATATTATCTTTTGAGTTATTTTCAAGTTTTTTTCTTTCAGGACCTTCCCCAACAATAACTAAAGGTAAACCTAATTTATTGAAAGCTTTTACGAGTAAATCAATTCTTTTATTAGGTACTAATCTGTTAACGCTAAGATAAAAATCATCTCTTTCATTTTTGTAATTAAATCGACTAATTTCAACTGGCGGGAAAATTATTTCTGAATTTATTTTCCAATATTTCTTTATCCTTCTAGCTGTAAATGAAGAGTTAGCAATTAAATAATCTGGTCTATTACCACTTATATAATCCCATTCTCTTAACTTGTACAATAAATACCTTAATGGGAATTCAAATCCTATTTTTTTTAAAGATGAATTAGCAATATATGTATTCATCTGATCCCATGCATATCTCATAGGAGTGTGAATATAACTTATATGCAACTGATCAGGCGAAGATAAAACGCCTTTTGCCGCTATGTGGCTTGAGCTAATAATAAAATCATATTTACTAAGATCTAATTGTTCTATCGCAAAAGGAATTAATGGTAAATACTTTTGTATATTATTTTTACCAAAAGGAAGATTTTGTATGAAACTAGTATTAATTCTTCTACCTTTAAATAATTGATGATTTGAGTTTCTAATATCCTCTGTTAATGAATATATTTCTGGTTGGCTAAAGTTATTAGAAAGATAATTATCTAACGCAAAAGTTACTTTTTCAGATCCGCTAATAGATTTTGATAAAAACCAATCATGAACTAAAGCAACTTTTAAATTTTTAAGCATAGTTTTAATTTCTTATAATTACATATTAAGATCTTTTAGATATATTTATATTTGTAATATTAGGATCGAGATTCAATAGTAATGTGTCAAATCCTTTTTTGAAATTCATATTAAGTAAATTAGCAATTCCTTCAGTAATTTTTAGAATTTCTTTGCTTTCAATTGACATGTTAAGTGATTTCGCAATTTTTATAGAATTTAAAGAACTTGATGGTTTCAACAAATAAATATCTATTATTGCTTGTGCTAAAAATGCATTGCCATTTTTTAAGTCAATTTTAGTTATTTTTTGGATTGTATCTTTCGCATTATTAATTTTTCTTTGTAGTATTTGGCTAATTAAAATATTGTATAAGTTTTCAATATTCTCACTTTCTTTATATCTTTCTTTATATAAAACTTCTGAATCAGATAAATAAATTTGCTTTGGATCACTTTGATTTAAAACTCCTACTAAATTAAATAATGATTCATATTCTCCTTTTTGTAAATAATTCCCCAATTTTTCAACTTCCTTAACTCTATTTGCTAAAAGTACTTCATTATTATTTAAATTGCTTGAATCAATCTCCAAATAATTATTTTTTAAAATGACGGGCTTAATATTTCCATTCTTATCTATTTGTCTTAAATTTATAGAGAACTTTTGGTTTTGATTTTTTAAATTGAATTGAACTGGGATATTTTGCGAGATTTCATAGCATTTATTAAATTTTAAATTTTTGCTTAAAAGGCCTTGCCCCAATGAAATATTTTCTCTTATAGATGATAAATCTGAATCCAAGTCAAGTAGAAAATAAGAAGATAAATAATTTTCCCCTTTCCCAGAGAACTTTATATTTAAACCATTAGAGATTTGCTTTATAGAAGTATTTGGAAAATCCAAAGAACAATCTGTTTTCTGAATTGAGGAATTTACTATCTTTCTTCTATATAAATAAGCTTTGCTCCCATCAGGTAAAAGCCAATCTTTTTGAATTGAAAAAGAATTACTGTTAGTAAGATATTCTTGCAATAGAATTTTTGATTCGCTTGACATTACGCCTTGATTTTTTGATTTAATCAAAAACCAATCAAAGTATTTTAAATCATCTTTGAATGTTTTAATGTTGCTAACGACTTGTCTAATAATGACATTTTGACCTTCTCTAGCTGCTTCAGCTTCTAAATTAAAAGTGTTTAATTCTTTTGTATCAGGTATAACCGCAAGAACTGATAATATCCCAGGGTTTTGATATTCTATGTTTTTAATAATATCTGCATGTGGCCATTTTTTAAGGAAATCCTTATTTCTATAAGAGATATTTTGAAAGTTGCTTAAAGGAATAAATATACAAATTGTTAATGAAAATATCATCAAGTATTTTTTAATATTAAGGTTAAATTTTTTGATGTTTATAGAATTAAAAATTAAAGAAAAATAAATACATATTATGGGATAAAGTGGAAGTATAAATCTAATGTCCTTTGAAGACATCAATGAGGAAATTAGATAATAATTAAAAGAAAATATAATAAATAAGAATCGATTTTTTTTAAAATTATTACTATAATTTTTTGATTTTATTTTTTCAATTTTATCAATAATGAAAATCAATATTATTATAAAAAAATTTATTGACCCAAATGCATTTGGAAGTTTTTTAAAATAAAAAATCCAGCCACCAATTGTATTGAAATCAAGTCCCTCTTGATAGTTGACCCCCCATTTCCATGCATTTAAAGTAGATGAAGTTATTGTTATCCAATGTCTTGAAAACCAAGGAAAGATTATTATTAAAAATATAAGTATTAATAATATTAATTCAAGGATTAGGTATCTTTTATTATTATTTTTCCGAAATTTATTCGCAAAAAATAAAATACTTGGCACTATAAAAAATATTATTCCTGTAGGTTTTGTAAGGAATATTAAACCTAATAAAAATCCATAAAATAGAGAATAAAAGCTAAATTCTTTCTTATGTTGATTCCATTTCACCAATACTAAGAAACATAATATAGAGAATGAAGTGAGTGCTAAATCTATTAAATAATTTGTACGTTCATTGATTATTAATGGACTAAAACTAAAAAATATTGAAGCCCAAATACCTATTTCTCTACTTTTTAAAAATTTTCCTAATTGGTAAATTGAAATAAGCGAAATTAAATTAAATAAATGGTTACTTAAATAAGCAATCTTGTAAGTATTGCCAAATAATTTCAAAACAAATGCAGATAATAGATATGTTAAGGGCCCCCTATAGTTATCACTTACGTTAATTACATTATTAAATTTGGAAAAAAAATCTAAGTCTTTATCAATAATAAAATTGTGAATTTTAAATAAGTTGCTAAGATGATATCCTTGATCCCATGCAGGCGGTTCACTTAGATTTAAAAAAAATAAATTGTCTAATAAAATTGAAAAAATAAATAAAAAGAAAATTTTTGTGTAATCATTTTTTATTAAATTATTTTTAATTAAATTTATATTCATTTAGAAATTATTTTTACTAATCGTTCTTGATCTTCTTTTAAAATATTTTTTATTGAGGCAATTAATGTCCAGGCTACTATGCTTATTTTGCCATCAAAATATTGGATATCGACTAATTGTGAAATTAAAAAGAAGAATATTGAAGCCCAGCAAGCTTTATCAAAATATCTTCCTTTATAATAATTTGAATTTTTGAAGAATATTGAATTGCCAGATTTAATTATGAGAATAATTAAGGTCATGGTAAATATTATTGTAACTGGTAATCCATAGCTAATCGCAAGCTCAGTAATTAAATTATGAGAATGCCCTTTAAAGAAACCAGTTTCTAGTGCATATATTGCAGAAAAAGATGCTGCACCTATACCTATTAAAGGTCTAATATTTATTATTTTTAAAGCACTTACGAATATTTCAAATCTTGTTGCATCTAATCCTTGATAACCCTCTTCACTAAATTCCATTAGTAATTTGTTTGGAATAAGAATTTTAAATAAATTTGATACCTCTCCAGTAAAAAGAGTTGATAAATAATATAAAATAATTAAAGATCCAATAATTAAAAAGGGAGTTATCCAAAAAATACTTTCTTGTCCTATCATTATTGGTAACACGATTAAAATCCCTGACCACGCATTTCTAGAAAATGTAAGAAAAGTTGCTATCCCAATAGATGATAAAAAAATTATCGCAAAACTTTTTTTAAATAAATTCTCACTTTTTTCAAGAATTAGTGCTATACAAAAAGGCCAAACAAAACATAACCAAGAACCTGCATAGTTTTGATGATTAAATAATCCGCTTAATCCTCCAGGATTTACTATTGGTTTTTGATACCAAATTATTAAACTATTTAAAGTTTCAAATGGTCCAGTCCAATTAAAAAAATACTGACCAAAGCCAGTTATTAATAGAGGAAAAGTTCCAGAAACTATCGAATAAGCAAAATTTCGTCTTTTGCTTGATGTATTTAAATAAGGTTGAAAGCTCCAGAATAGCCAAAAAAATGGGATCCAATTAACCATCCCAACAATTGTTAAGTTATTTTCCCATACCTCTTCGAAAATATTATGTAGGAAAAACTTTTGCAAAATTGCACTTACAAGAATTAAAATTGAGCATAAAAAAAATGAACAATTCCATTTATCATTAAAAAAACTCTTTTCCCTTTTTTGAATAATTCCACCAATTACTAGAGAGGGTAATAAAAATAGGATAGAAATAAATAGAGATGAACACAAAAAAAATATCCCTATTAAGAAAAAAGCGTATCCAATTTTTTCTAAATTTAAATTCTTTACAAATGAAAATTGATAATATGCCATCTTTCTTTTAAATTGAACGCTTCCTGCAGGATTCGAACCTGCGGCCCACTGCTTAGAAGGCAGTTGCTCTATCCAGCTGAGCTAAGGAAGCATCTTGTAATTATATCTGACAGTTAAAGCTTCAACAAGAATAATATTTTTTTTCGAGATATTTATTATGATAGAGAAATACTTAAAAAGAATTAAAAACATTTTTCTAATTAAAGATTAAAATCAAACTTATGTCTAAAAGACTTTCAGAAAAAGAAAAAGATGAAATAACTAATTTTTTTATTAACGGTATAACTATAAATGAATTATCTAAAAAATTTAATTGTGCTAAGTTAACTATCTCAAGAAATTTGATAAAAAAATTAGGAGAGAAAAAATATAAAGAATTAATTTTAAATAAAAAACCATCTAGTGAATTAAAAAAAAATAGAGATAAATTTAACTTTAATAACAATGAAATTGAAATAAAAAAAGATCATTCTGAAGAGAATTTTTATGATCCTAAAATTTCTGATGTTTTAGGAGAGGAAGATTTTTTGACTCTGGATTCATTCATGGAAATTGCTCCTTTGGATTATGAAATCGATAATGCCACTCAAAAAGATTTATCTTCGATACCAATTTCTGAAATAGATTTCCCCAAAACAGTCTTTATTATTGTTGATAATAAAATTGAACTAGAAACTAAATACTTAAAGGACTATGCAGAATGGCAATTTCTTTCTAAGGACGAATTAAATAGAAGAACAATTGAAATTTTTGAAGATCTGAAAAATGCGAAAAGATTTTGCAGTAAAGAACAAAAAGTAATAAAAGTACCAAATGCAGATGTATTTAAGATTGTTGCTCCAATGTTAGTTTCTAGAGGTATTTCAAGAATAATAAGTGATGATAAATTAATAGCTCTTTAAAAGTTAAATTATTTTTTGATTATTAAATTTCCTGTTAAAAGGCTTCCTGTTAATGACCCACTTATGAAACTTAAGCCTATTATGAAACTTATAGGTAATCTTATTGTTTCGCTTAGAATTAAGTTTACTTTTCCACTTTTTGAGCTATTTTGAATTCCAATCATTAAAATTAAAAATAATGAAAAGTTAAAAATAAACGTAAAAATTATTTTTTTTATAGGAAATAGCATCTCTTAAGGTCTTTTACTTCATATTAATACATATTATAAATTGTACTTTTTGGTAGCTTATTCTTCTTCGCTAAGTATTTAGAGGCCGCTGATAAGCTTAAACCAGCTTTAATTAAATAATCAAGATCTTTTTTTATTTCAAATTCATCAACCTTAGAATTGTTTTTAGATTTATTAATCCCATTTATTATTAATGTGATTTCACCAATTACTTCTCTATCTTTGAAAAAATCAATAACTTCATCAATATTATCCCCAACATGTTCCTCAAATTTTTTTGTTAATTCCCTCGAAACTATTATTTCTCTATCACCGCCGCAAACTTCTTTTAATTCAAAAAGAAGTTTTTTGAGTCGATTTGGGGATTCATAAATAATTGTCGTATTTTCGTGTCGACTGATTTCTGAAAGGATTTCTAATCTATCAGAAGACTTTCTTGGAAGAAAACCCTCAAAAGAAAATTTACAAGATGGAAGACCACTTGATACAAGAGCAGTTATTGCAGCGCATGGACCTGGAATACATACTATGTTCACCCCATTAGATCTGGCTTCCTTTACAAGAGCTTCACCTGGATCACATATACTAGGCATTCCTGCATCACTTACTAGTGCGCATGATTTCCCCGCGTGGAGATTTTTTATAATTTCTGGAATTTTATTAAAAGAGTTATTTTGATTAAAACTAATAAGATTATTTTTAAATTCATACTTTCTCATAATCTTTAAAGTTTGTCTTGTATCTTCGCAAGCAATCAGAGAAACTTTTTTAAGAACATTTATAGCTCTAAATGACAGATCATTTAAATTACCAATTGGCGTGCCAACCATATATAAAACACCACTTTCAGGTTCTTGTTTTTTATGCGAAGATGTAAGTTTAATATTCATTTAGTGATTAAATTACCAT
>MDSZ01225891.1_pt1 | contig 30599 bp, 24 predicted proteins | sample 811201 | NCBI WGS metagenome assembly MDSZ01 (sample SAMN05326647, study PRJNA326480) | marine metagenome | isolation source: seawater | place: Indian Ocean: North | collected 2010 | reverse complement strand
TGTTGTTGTTGTTGTTGTTGTTGTTGTTGTTGTTGTTGTTGTTGTTGTTCTCTCAAACACAAACCGATCAATTCTCTCGCGCTTTTCGTTTTCGCTCGAATTTCGTCGAGGTTCTGTCGGTACATCGCGAGCGGGTTGATGCGGTAAAACGACATCGACCGAAAGCGCGCTTTCGTTTCGCGTTGTTGATTTTCAAAATTTTCTTCCTCCGCCGTGGGAGTAAACGATGGTCTCGCGGACATGACGTCTTTTCTTTCTTTCTTTCTTTCTCTCTCAATCCGGTGTGGTTCGCAATCGAATCCGTTTCGTTACGTGCGCGTACGCGTGTGTGTTCCGCAACAGGCGATTCAAAACGCGTGTTGGCTCTTTTTGTGTGTTCAATTCATTTTTAAAATTCCTTAAAACGAGTGTGTGTGTGTGTTATTTTTATTACACAGTTTTTCTCCCTCTCTCTCTTTTCTCCCTCTCTCTCTTTTCTCCCTCCTCTTCACGAGTAAACTCGGCTTTTCAATCATTCGTCGTCTTCTGGATTCATATTCTCGACCTCTCCGGCACCTCCGTCCCTGTTCTTATTTCTCAATCCGCTGACGACGTCGTCGATTCTCAACAACATGCACGCGCTTTCCACCGCGGTTTTCAAGGACTGCGCTTTGACTTCATACGGTTCCCAGACGCCTAAGGCTTTCATGTCGACGATGGTACCTTTTTCACCGTCGATACCGAACGTAGAGTTTTCGCCTTCGGGAGATTCCGCGTGTTTAGCTCTCAGTTTGGTTAACGTTCGGATGACGTTCGAGCCGCAGTTTTGCGCCAGCGTTCGCGGGATAACCTCTAACGCCGTACCGATGGCGCGGAAAGGGAGTTGTTCCGCACCTTGGACGGTATCCGCAAATTTGGAGAGTTCTCTCGAGATTGCCATTTCGACTGCTCCACCGCCTGGGAGTAAGCGTGGATCTTTCAAGATGTTTCGGGCGACGCCCATGGCATCAATCAAGTTGCGCTCGACTTCATTCAAGACGTCTTTGCTGGCACCTCTCAAGACAACCGTACACGCTTTCGGTTCGTCGCAATCGACGATAAATGTGAAGTATTCGTCACCAATTTTCTCGACGTTGAACAAGCCAGCGCCGATACCGATATCGGATTCTTGTAACTCTTCGATTCTGTTGACGATGGTCGCTCCCGTCGCTCTGGCGATGCGATTATTATCCGTCTTCCTCACGCGTCGAATCGCGGTCACGTTCGCTTTGGCTAAGTAGTGGCAACACAAATCCGATACACCTTTCTCCGTAATTACCACGTCTGGTTTAAATGAACAAATGATATCGCACTGCTGTTTGATCCAATCTTCTTCCATTTTCAAAAGCACCTCCCAATCTTCCTCCTTCGTAATCTCCACGTTCGTTTGGTTTTCGCCTTTCTTATATTCTAAAGTGCAATCGAGCAACAAAATTCTAGGTTTCTCAATCTTTCGCATCATCCTCCCAGGTAAACACACGTCTTTATTCATCATGACACCTTTCAAAACGGTTGAATCTTCAATTGCCCCACCGGGAATCTTTTCCACCTTTGCGAACTTTTTAATATCAATCTCAACCGATTTCCCATCCGCGCCTAAAGTCTTCACCGTTTGCACCGCGTCTAACGCTAAATTCGGCACTAAATCCCCTAACCTCGCGGTAAATTTCGTCCCCACGCTCGACCTCACAATCTTCAATAACTCTTCTCTATTATTCACGTCCAACGGAAACGAAATTTTCGTATCGATAATCTCCATCGCTTTCTCCAACGCTTTCGCGTACGCCCTCGCGATAACCGTCGGGTGCACTTCTTTTTCCAAAAAAGGCACGGAAAGGTGTAGAATCTCCCCGGCTAAGATAATCACGCTCGTCGTTCCGTCTCCGACTTCCTCGTCTTGGCTTCTCGCGAGTTCGATCATCGATTTCGCCGCTGGATGGGTCACGTCGATTTCTCGCAAAATAGCGTTGCCGTCGTTCGTCATCACGATGCCTCCGGAAGCATCGAGAATCATCTTCAGCATCGATCGCGGACCGAGCGTTGTCCGCACGACGTCGGCAACCGCTTTCGCCGCGGAAATGTTTTGCATTTGCGCTTTTCTCCCCGTCTCGCGGCGGGCGTTCACTTGTAACACTTGCGCCATTGTGATGGCAGAGAGATCTTTTCTTCTTCTTTTTGTTGTTGTTGTTGGTCTCAAAAACGCGTTGACTTTTCGAAATCGAAATCGGAATTTTGCGATGTAGTCGTGGGAGTCGTAGTACTCTTGCGCGCGATGATACTACTACGCGATACTACAAAAAAGAGGGGTGGTGGTGATAGGGGCAAACGCAAGGAGAGAGTAACGCGGTGTTTTTTTTTTGCGTCGTTGTCCTTCGCGTTGTTCGTTGTTCTCTTATTAGTATTGGTTCTTCTCGTTTTTTTTTTGTCGTCGTCGTCTCCGAATGAATGTCTCGCTTTTTTCCTGCGTTTCCATTAAAAAACTTCTTTTTCGTCTTCTTTTTTCTCGTCGTCAAATCGCTTTGAGAGAAAGAAAGAAGAGAGACCTCTCTCTGTCTCTTTTTGTGTGTGTCTCTTATTTAGGGTTTCAAATTTTGGAAGAGAGAGAGAGAGAGAAAGAGGACTTGTGTCTCTCTCTCTCTCTCCTTTGCGTCTCTTTTTGTTGAGGAGAAAAAAAACTTTCATTTTTACCCATTTTAACCAAAAAAAAAGAACAACAAAATTTTAGCCAAAAAAAACACAGAAAAGGGTCACGTGTAAACTAGTCCTCACTTTTAAGTACACACACAAACACAACACCAACAATAATGTTCTCCTTGACCCAAACTGCTGCCGCCCAATCCGTCCGCGTGACCGCGCCGAAGAGAGACGTCTCCAGACGGTGCGTTTTTGTTTGCGCGCCTCCTTTTTCTCCTCCTCCTCCTCGTTCTTTTTTCGAATGCACAAACGCGGTGTTTTGGAAAGAAGATGCGATCGCATTCTTATCTCGATCGATGAACGACTTTCGAAATCGATCGCTTTAGCGCGTCGAGAGACGATGATGATGCGCTCAAAAAAAGAACAGAAAGCGTCTCGTGCCTTTGCCGTGGTCGTCTTTGCGCGTCTCCTTCTTCTTTGCGTCGAAGAAGGAGACGGAAAGACGGGCGCGCGCACCGGATCGGGGATCCCTAACGCACCAATGCGCGTGGGTGACGTGGCACATTTTTTTGTCTGCCACGTGCCACGTTTTAAAACCCTAAATGGACAAAAACTGAGTGTCAACTTTTTTTTTCTTTCTTTCTTTCTTTCTTTCGTTCTATACAACAGTGCGACTCCGCAAAAGAACGGTGGCGGTAACTTTTCCGCCCCGATGAGAGACGACTCCGAGACGTTCAAGAACTCCGTTGCCGGCAAATCCAACTGGAACGCCTACGAAGGCTCTGGCGAGAAGGCGCTCACCCCGGAAGAGCTCAAGGCAAAGAACGCGAAGGAAGACGCCGAAGCCGCCGCGCGCAGAGCTGCCGCCATCAAGGCGAACGAAGAATACGCCAAGAAGAACGGCGCCTAAGAAGCAAGCCATCGTCGACGCGTAGAATGGGCTTTCAGAGAATTTTTTCTTTTGAGAGTGCGTTTGTCGCGATGCCACAAGAGAGATTTATTACTGTTTAAAAGAGCGTGAGAGACATACGTTTTTGTTTCGCGTATAGTTTCATTTGTTGTTATGCGAGAAATGGTGTAAGTCGATCACACTTTTATGTTTACGACCTCCTCCTCCTCCTCCTCCTCCTCCTCGATAGTCCCTCGAATACTCGCAAAAATATCGTCCTCCTCCAAAGGTCGCCGAAAAGAAAAGACCGCAATTCGAGCGAACGACTTGACATTTTTGACATTTTTCCCCTTTTGATTTTTGCCTTCATTTTCTCTTTTCCCAACGCCACTGTAAAACTCGGGTGGGATGACGGCGGTGGTGGTCGAGACCGTCAACACCAACAAAATCGTCCTCCGGGTTTCGAAACGGAGCGTTCGGAGGAGGAGGAGGAGGAATAGTCGTCTTCGACGCATCGTCGTCGTCGCGTCGTCGTCGTCGAGCGTGCGTCGACTGATGCGTCATCTGGAAACCGCGACGGCAGAGAACGAAACTCTGAACGCGAAAGTTCGCGTCGGACGAGACGAAGACCATCCGGAGAGAGGATTGACGTTACTCGCGAACAGACCGTTGCGAGCAGAAGAGGTGGTCGTGTCCTTGCCGAGGAAAGCGAGGGTGATGCGCGCGGTGTCGGACGACGACGAGGAAGATATCTATTCGTGGTCGAAAGCGCTCGCGAAACAGTTGGAGTTTGATGAAAGCGAGAGAAAGAAACACGGGATGTGGTTGCAAAGTTTACCGAAGGAGGCACCGAAAGTGCCTGGAATATACATGGGGATAGAGGACATCGAAAGGTGGGTCAAAGATGTACAGTTGAGAGAACGGTTGATACGAAGTCGTAAAGACCACTGCGCGTTCGTAAACGAAGAGATGAATAATAGCGAAAAGGATAACAAGAGAGACCTGTCGAGAATGAGGAGTTTTTTACAGTCGCGGATGTTTACCGATGGTAAACAAAGATGGAATGCGCCTTTGATTGATTTTTGCAACCACGAGGAAGAGGCAAACTGTTTTGTTCGGACGAATGTTGGGAAGGAGAATAAGCAAGGGAAAACGGCGACGGCGGAGATATGCGACGACGACAGCGTAAAAGTAGGAACAGAAGAGGAATTTTTTGAACTTGTGGTTTCGGACGAAGGTCCGATAGATGTGGACGAACCACTGACGATAACATACGCAAACGCCGATAACACTTCTTTGTTCTTCGAGCAGTACGGCTTCCTCTTAGATGGGGGAGATTCGACGGCGTTTTTGAATAGCGTAGATAGCGTAGAAGATTGGTTCTTGGCGGAAAGTTAAATCTAGTTGTACAAATAGTAACCGTAGCATCGCTTACAACAGCAACAGCAGGAACAAGAATAATAATAGTAACAACATTACATACACATCTTCCTACTACACTACGCATTCGGCGACATCTCGAAGCATTTTCAACAACCTTTTCATTGCCGTCTTCTTTTTCTTCTTCGCTTTTGACCCACTCGCCGTATTTCCTTTGTTCTTCTTCAACAAGAAAATTTTCTCCAGTTCCTCGTCGATGTCATCCATAAACACGAATTCACCCATAGCCTGTCGTTTCCGTTGATCCGTGAACTTTTCCGATGCTTTCGTAGTCTCTTTCGTCTCCGTCTCTGCTTTCCTCGCGACGTCGACCAACTCTTGTCTCGTGAAAGAGACCGCATTCATCTCACTTTCCACTCTCTGCATCACCTCAAATACCTCCTCCAACGTTTCCTTCTTCGTTATCGCAACTTCTTCTTCCTGATCCTCTGTTTTCGCTACCATCGTCATCCTCCTCCGCCACTCTTTCGCCAAATCATCCGCCCTTGGATCCACCGGCGCTAAGCCGCCGTCCACGCCCAACTTCACGCGTTCGACCACCTCCTCCAATGGTTTTAACTCTTCTTCCTCTAATCCGCGCAACTGTTTCGCCACGAGCTGTCCGGCTCGTTTTTTTGCAATGTGCGATGTAGTTTTCTGACAATCTAATACGTCTTGCAGCAATCTGTCGTTGTTGGTAAATCCGGGCAACTTTTTCAGCGTCTTGGGATTGATAGAAAGCAATTGACTGGCCAAATTCTTGTATCTGTTCGCGTCTCTTTTGAGCTGAGACTTGTTTTTGCGGCCAAAGTAGATCGGCTCGCCTTTGTCGTTTTCCGCGAACACGTCTGTCGGCAGCGTGTCGTTGTCCGAAGCCGTTTCTCGGAAGAATCCTTTGTTCGGTGGCATTCGTTTCATCGCGTTCGATGAGTGGCGGCTTGGGAAATGTGCGCACGAAGGGAAAGAAGATGAAGATGACGAAGCGGCAAAGTTTGATAGCGATCTTCTCAAGGAAACGACAGACATTGCAGCGCGGAGAGTAACGCCCAGCGAGGACGATGCCATTACAAATGTGTTATATTTTGCGCGTGCTTTGGTAATGCTGTAAATTGCCTACTGTAAGCTATCTATGTACTATCTAAAAATTTTCTCAGCGCTCACGTTTTGTGTCCCAGATATGCGCGCCTAAACGAAACGTTTCCTCGTTGCCACCGAATGATTCTTTTAAGAAAGTTCCGGCGTCTTCTCGAAGTTCCATTTTCTGCAAGTACTCGATCAATTCGAGATTTGAGTCGGTACCGGTGAGTTCTCGCAGGGAGAGATTCAAGAACGTTTCGGTATCATCGATATTGTCGTTGGATGGAGAAGAATCGTCATTGCTGTTTAGAACGATGAAGTTAGCAAAGTTCGAGGCGACTTCTGTCTCTATACCTAAAGTACCGAGAAGATCGATGACATCTTGGTGCGTTGGCATCGCGGGTAAGACGTCGCTGGCGAGCATTTCGGAAACATCGCGGTCGAAACCGAGTTGGCGCAACGTTTGGGCAATGTCGTTTGATAGAGAGCTTTGTTTTTGTGCTTCCTGCTCGCCTCGCGCCTCACTCAAGGAAACAGCGCGGGCGACCTCGAGCTCATGCTCGAGGTCTTCGTCGAGTTTCGATCGTTCACGGGCGTGTTCATCTGCGCTGAGTGACAGCGCCAATTTTAAAGCATCTTCCTCGGACATTGCAGTTTGCTGAAACTCTTCGTGAGGCAAGCGGCGATGCTCTGTTGTTGCGTTAGGACAAACAGTGGAAGATGCACGGGGCTGTTGTAACGATGGAAACGCATTCTCGAGGAACCGTCCGCCGGTTAATGGTTTCGCTGCTACATTTTGTTGAGCTCGTTGGAAGTCTTCTTCTTCGTCCTCGTCTTCTCCATCCTCTGTTGTTGTCGATATCATCAAATAATCCTTATCGAATTGTTTCTGCCACCACGCTTTCCTTCCAAACCCTTCACCTGTACCGCTTGGAATTCGAGTAGGAACACTTTTCTTCTTCTTTGGTGGCATTGTTAGTTTCTGTCCTTTCGTCGTCGTTGTCGTTCTTGTTGTGGTCGTTGTAGGCTTCTTCTTCATGGTCGACGCCGGCGCAAAACCGCGCATGCGGAGCATTTTCGTCGCAATGTCCTCGTATTCTTCAAGCTGCGACATTTCCCTCGATTCCTGTTGCGAGCTTTTCGCCATCTTCTGCTTTGCAGCCTTCGCTCTCTCTTCTCTCGAGATCCTAAATTCTGAAACTGTCGCTACCATGCCCAACTCCTCTAACGATTTCGGATATTTCTGGGCTTCTGCGTCTCTATCCCTTTCCTCTCCTTCCTCTTCCTCAAACGCAATTTCGCATCTCCTCCTCTTCCTCCTCTCGCCCTCGTCCTCGTCACCCACCTTGTCATTCCTTTTATCGAAATACATCGCCGCCAACTTATCGTACCTGTGTGACCAAAACGGATACTTCCTCATCAACTCGCAAAATCGAGCAAACTCTCTGTTCGTCTCCCGCAAATGTTTTACTCGTAACACGTCTTCTGGTTTCACCGGATCCTCTTCCGCGTAATTGTTATGCGCCCCTTTAATGCACTCTTTGATCAACCCAGTCTTCGTGTCCCAGTACTTCTTATTCGCGTGCCTCGGTTTCGCTCTCTCTTTCTTCTCCGTCTCAACAGTTGTTGTATCTCTATCCGTTTTCTCTTTTCTCACGCCAACGAGCACGTTCTCTTTATTCAATAAAACTTCGACTCTCTTCTCGTGATGGCCTTGAATCTCGATAGATTTCGAGCCTCCTTTTTCGTTCACCATTCGCGCGGTCGCGCCTAAGTTCTTTCCCAAGGCAGAGCACAAACGTTCGACATCTTCGTCCTTCCCGTAGACGTTATTTACGACAGTCACCGACCAGTGTTTTCTCTTTTCCAGAGAAATTGGACACGCGCCCTTCTTGGTCGCGCGGATTGTTACTCCTTTTTGCATGGTGTCTGTCGTCGTCGTCCCCGTCTCGCTCGCGTTCGCGTCGTCTGTTTTTCGTCCTCCTCCGCGTTTCTCATCGTTCTCTCTGTGAAGACATTCGACCCCTCTATTTCTTGTCGATGGATTGGAAAAAACAAACTCTCGAATAAAATGTCGGTAAAAAATCGACGCGCTTTCCGCGCGCGCACAACAACATGTCGTCTTCGTTGACGTCTGCACCGGCGGTGGTGACCGTTCCACCGTCGCCCAAACCCGGCGATTTGCCTTCAAAAAGTGCCAGTGGTAACGGGGACGTGTCGTCGTCGTCGTCCTCCTCCTCCTCTTCTGGTCCGTTTCTTCCGGTCTTACGAGTCAGCCAATTAGACGCGTACGCGCTCGATAACGAACTCTTAGATGTCGTTTTCCTCAAACAATTGCAAAAATGCGTCGATATTTTCAACGAACAGATGAGCGTGCAGTACAAAGAAGAGATGACGTTATTCTTGGAAGCGTTGTTTTGGTACCACACGATACGAGTGGATGCACCAACACCCGGGATGGAGATGATGAACGTGACTTTTGTAGATAATAAAGGAATAGCTCCTTTTGGAACTTTGAGACCAAGGCAAAAATGGACGCTTTTGGCATGCGGTTCGATGTGTAAATACGTCTACTCGAAAGCGACGAATTTTGTGGCCAATAAGTGTTTACCGGATGATAAAAGGTCGATAACCGTGAAAGCGTTGGGAACCGTGCATTCCGTCGCCAGGACGATGAACTTGATTCTATTTCTGTACTCGGGGAAGTTTCCAAACGTGCCGCAACGGGTAGCGAATGTACGATTCGCGCACGAAAATCCAAACGCCGGAAGGGCGATGACGTTTGAGTACTTGAATCGAGCCTTAGCAATGAGAGAAATTGGAGAGGTAGGAAAAACGGTGGTGATCCCTTTGGTGGAGAGCAGAGGGGTGAGAGAGCTTTTTAGGAGGGCAAAGTACGTGCTCGGTTTTCGTCAACAAGGAGAGACTGTGGCGAGATTAGAAGAAGAAGAAGAAGAAGAAGAAGAAGAGAGCGATTATGAAGAGGAAATAGAAAATGAAGACACGATTAAGAAACGCAAAGAAAAGAAAAATAGAAGAAGGGGAGGGATGATGAGGACGCTACGAGACGTCTCGACCGTTCGAGTTGGAGAAGATGGATTCGACGAGGACGTTTCTATTTGCGCCGCGTGCGGCGAGGCACCTATTCCATGCAACGCCTTCGTCGCCAGACGTTGTGGGTGTAGCTATTGTTACTATTGTGCCGCGACGAGATTAGAGGAGTGCAAAGCGGAAGGTAATTGGAAAGGATTCGCGTGTGAAAACTGCGCGACGAGAATCAACTCGTTTCGCAGAGTGAACTTAAGAACGATAGACGCATAATAGAAAATATAAATGAAATTAGAGTACAAATTGGATTAGTTAGATGTAGCTCATTAAAACTAAAACAAATTAACCGACAACCATTGTCGTCTCATCTGGAAACGAATATTCGGGTACTTCTAAATTCTCCGGCGCCGGTCCTTTACGGATCCTCCCGCTCGCGTCGTAGTGACTCCCGTGGCACGGGCAAAACCAACCGTTGTAATCGCCAGCATTGGCAATTGGTACGCATCCAAGATGCGTGCACACCCCAACCACAACCAACCACTCCGGTTTCTGCGTTCTCTCCGCATCCGTCTGTGCATCTCTCAATTCTCCAACATCCACCGCATTCTCCTTCGCGATCTCATCCGCCGTTCGTCTTCGAATAAACACCGGTTTCCCTCGCCATTTGACCGTCGTCGTCGTCCCGGGTTGTATTTTGCTCAAGTCTACTTCTAAAGACGCCAAAGCGAGCACATCTGCCGAGGCAGACATGGACATTAAAAATTTTAAAACCGCTAAGCGAATGGCCGAGGCGTAAATCATGCGACCGCCGGTCAAGACGAAGTACGTGAATGCTCTCTTGTCCGGATCCCCGATTTTATCGACGCGATGATTTTCCTGCGCGTAGTTTGGTTCGCTGTTCGGGGTTTTCAAGGCGTTCAAGATGGCGCCAGAGTTCACCGGGGCTAAAGAGCCGGACGAACTGCCCGAGGTGGACACGGCGTCGGACGCGTACCCTGTTCTCGAAGAAAGAAAGAAAGAAAGAAAGAAAGAAAGAAAGAATGTCAGTACACGTACATTTGCGCTCTCTTCTCTTTTCCCGTAACGAAATGTCGTCGCGGAAAAGCGCACGCGCGAGAACGACGCGAGCTTAACATTGGAGATCCGATCGGATATCCGCGTAAAACGCGCTCTTTTACATCCGATTTATCGGCGCGCGCGATTACTCTTCACGCACCTCTCGTCCCCGCATCCCGTTGTTGGTGTTCTCGTCGTCTGTTTTCATCGGTCCCGCTCGACGTCGCGTTCGCGGTAAAGCCGTTTTTCAAACACAGCGCCGGAACGCCCGTCGACGCGGACGAATGCGAACGCGCGGTGCACAACGCGCGGTTCGCAAACAACGACGCCAAATGTTTTCGAGACATCGCTTCCTCGACTTTTTTCCTCGCGATCGCGGGCGACGCGCTTCGTCGTCGTCTCTACTTTGCGCCGTGGAGGAAAGTGAAGATCGATCGGTTTTTTGTTCGTTTTGATGTCTCCCTTCTTTTCCTCTTTTTTTTTCTCTCTCAATGCTCAACAAAAATTTTTCAAAACTGAAAAACATAACGACGACGACGACGACGACGACGACGACAATAATGTACACGATTTATGCTCTCTATTAGTATTACATACAGTTCTATCTGAGATACCGCGGGTCGTGCGCGTGTTACTGCTATCTATGCGTGCTATGGTATTCATGGTCATGCGAGGAATCTTTTGTTACGGCTGTTGCGATGTCGTCGTCTTTGCGTCGTCGTTATCGTCGTCGTCGAAGCAACAGCTCTCGCCACAACACCCGACCGACGCGTCCCACTGCTGCGCGTGCGTGCAATCCTCGCGCCACAACTCGCGGAAAGTGGTCGCCTTTTGGGACTCCGTGAGACCGAGTTCGGTGATCCACTCGCCGTTGGCGCGGAATTGATTGGCCACGCGCAAGGCGTTTTGTTTGTGCAAAACTGGGACGAACGCAAACTGGCTGTCTTTATTGCTTTCGTCTTTCAGTTCGGCGAGGATTTTCGGGTCGACGTCGAACGCAGAGAAAGAGGAAGCTTGGCCGTAGAATTTTCCTCGCGCGGTTTTTGGCGTCCACTCTTTGAGCATTCGGCGACTGTTTTTAGACGTAAAATCGACTTCGGAGGAGACGACCTGGTTCGTTTTGGTCTTTGTTTCTTCGTGCTGTAAATGATCGGAATATTTTTCGACCCATTCGGATGGAATTTCGGGCGCGTCGTGGTGCTTCGCCATTTCTCGTAAATTCTTGATCGCCGAGAGACGAATATCATCGTGTAACTCGTCGTGAATGGCCGTTTTCGTTTCGTTGTTGTATAGCTTTCTCTTGGCATTATTTTCCAATCCTTCGATGGCGTTCCAGATTTGCGTAAAATCGTACTCGTCGTGTTCGTTCAAACCTAAATAGTCCTCAACGCGTCTCGTCGTTGCTTCTAAATTCTCCTTGGTAGAGAAATCTTCATCGAACAATACCAAAAGATCCGGAAACGCGTCTTTCCACAAGGACAAGTAATGGTCATACCTTGACGCGCCTAAAACCGGGTGCGCGTCCAAACACTGGCTCAGACTGTCCTCGTTCGAGCGACTAAAACCGCCGCATTTGTTCAAATCCTTCTTCATCTTTTTAAACGCTTGCACGGATGATTTCGATGTTTTCGCGCACGCACCGACGCCACCGTAATTCGCCGCATTCGTATCATCGCTATGACTATCCACATTCTCCATCGCATACCTCTCCATCGCTCTCTCAATTGGTTCGCTTAAAACAACAATCGGCCTCAGCCTTGGCAAAGTGTTTCTCATAGCTTTCGCGCAACACGAACAACTAAAACTCGTATCCGACCAATCCCCGTAAACCATCCCTTTATGCTTATCCTTATCGTACGGCGTCCCGGTTGGAATAACGTCTCGACTATCCCATTTGCCTTCCTTTACCCTTTTTGGCACGAGCGCGTCCACGTACGCCTTCAACATCGCCGCTCCTCTTTCCGACTGATGCCCTTCGCACATTTCTCCACCACTCGCTCTCGTCCCGTAAGGTGTGTTCCAAAAATGCACTTCTTTCGTATCGCTATCAATCATCGGATGTTCCTTCAGCGCCGCTTTCAACCTCCCCGTGCTCGTACTCGCGCCAATAATCGCAAAGTGCGGTAAACAGTGTTCTTCGCTCAACTTTGCGTCTCTGAAGCACGCCGCCGGGCCAAAATATCTCGCGTGGCCTCGAAACTGGTCGTACCATCTCGCGGCTTTGCCTGATTTCCAGACGACATTCGCCGCGCTAAAGAGGAAGAACGCGACGGCTATCGAGACGAGTCCTGGGCAGAAATCTCGCCATCCAACAACAAAAGAAGAAAAAGAAAAGCGTCGTGGTCTCTCATCATCCGTCGTCCTCGTTGTCGTTTTAATTCGCGGCAGACCTTCCGGCGCGCGCGCGACGACGTCCTTCGCCAGCGGCGTCCGCTCGTTGGCCGCGTCGCTCGTCGCGACGCCCACTCCCTGAAGACGCGCTTTTTTTTCGACGCATCCATCCATCATCGCTCCTCCCAGACGCGCCCCTTCGGCGGCATTTTGCGACGACGAGAAAAGGCCGCCCCCGGGGCGTCGTTGGTCGGTGCTGCTCGTCGGCGACGCTCTTTGAAAACTCTCCTCCGACGACGCGAGCGTCGACGGCGTGCGAGACGCCCGCACGCGAGCCTCGCGAGGCATGTCGCGAGACCACATTTGTGATGTCGGTCGTAAAAAATGCCGCTTTTTTTTATTTAGAGAGAAGAAAGGATGGAAAAAAAATGGAGAGAGAGAGAGACAAAAAAACAACTAAATATATATGGTTGTGACGTACACGCGCGCGCGCGCACCAACGCACCACGAAAAACGACGAGCACGACGACGACGACGGTAGTACGGTAGTATGGTCTATGACGACGGTAACAACTGGTCTTTAATTTGGTCCAACGCATTCTCGAGCTTGGCGGCGGTCGCGTCGACGTTTTTCAACTTGTCGTTCCCGAACAAACCGAATCGAACCGTGGAGACGTCGCTCGGTTGCGAATTTCCCAACATCCACGGGACACCGGCGGCAACTTGCGTAAAAACGCGCTTGAAACTCTTCCCAGCGTTCGAGTCTTTGTTTATGTACACGACGACGATGCCGGAGGCTTGGAATTTTGGATGCGCGACGGTTTGGAAGCCTTTCGACGCGACCATGTTTACGACCGAGGAACCGAGTTTACTAAACGTCGTTTTCGCGCGGCCTAAGTCGTACTTTTTCAAATCTAATGCCGCGTTCCGAAACAATGCGATGCAATCCGTAGGTAACGTGGTGTAATACGCAAAACCGCCTTTATCGTACGCGTCAGAAACTTCCAACCATTTGCGTAAATTCAACGCCATCGAATCCGATTTGCTCCCGATCGAATCCGTCCCTCTTACCGCTTTTTCACCTCGTTCGTTTAACATGACAACACCAACACACGCCGGCGCGCTCCACCCTTTTTGCGGTGCCGTAATGTACGCATCCACCAAATTCGATTTTGTATCAATCCACGTCGTTCCGGCGGCGATCCCATCCAATACGAAAATTCCGTCGGATGCCCTCCTCGTCATCTCCCCAATTCTTTTTATGTACTCCAGCGGTAACTCCACCCCAGTGCTCGTTTCCACATGTGGTGCAAACACTACTCTCGGTTTATGTTTCTCAATCAATTTCTCCACATCCTCGATGGCCATCGGTTGAACTCTCGGCCATTGATCGCCGTCTCTCTTTTTCACCTCCGCTCGAGCGACGATAGACTTCGCGCCGAGACTATTCGTCACTTGCTCGATAATATCCGTCCATCGGTAGGAAAAGTACCCGTTGCGAATAATCAATACCGTATCGCCGTCCGACACAAATTGCCGAAAAACTGATTCCATGGCGTACGTGCCACTTCCGGGTAACCACACTGCGTTGTCCGCGTTATACGCCTCTTTTAGAACCGCTTTCAACTCTCGGTGAATCTGTATGTACGCGTCGGACATTGAATTTAATGCTCGGTCGGTATATACGACCGAAAATTCGTCCAAAACTTTAGGCAAATTCTCGTCACCGTGATAGTGGCCTTCGAGTGGTTGCAGGTGGTATTTAGACGCGTTTTTGGCGTGCGGACATTCGGCCGCCGCCCCCTTGTTCGGGAAAACAGTTGAAAGAATCCCGAGGAGAACTAAGGGTACCTTTAGACGACGAATCATGTTTTGTTTCGATACACTTCAGAAGAAGAAGAAGAAGAAGAAGAAGAAGAAGACGGGAAGGACACCAGAGCAGATGCGGACACGGGAGCGTTAAAGTGCGCTTCACTTAGGATAGAAAATAAACTTACAAAGTCAAATCGAAAATGAGGTTCGTAGCCCACACACAAGAAAAAGTTTGTTTAAAATTCTTCACTATTCGCATTCACACGGGTCCTACGACGGCCAACACAGCCGTCAACACGAATGCACTCGACAAAACGCTCAAACATAAAGTAACTATGACGAATGCGCCGAACGTGGTGAAGAAAACGATGACGCATCCGGTGAAAAGGAACGTCGCGGCGGAGGCAGTGGTTAACGCTCCACCGATGACGGATGGACCAACGGAACGTATCGCTTGGAGCGCGCGCGAAGCGCGACGCTGATCTTTTGCTGTCAAAATGGCAGGGGAAGAGAAAGAAGAAGAACGATCGTTTTCGAATGATTCTTTGTCTTTGTCTTCTTCTTTTTCTTTTTCATCTTCTTCTCCTCCTCCTCCTCCATAGTTGTCGTTTTCTAAATTCGAGGAAGCTGCGGCGTACGCACTAGCTACGTGTAACGGATAATCTACGGATAAACCGACCAATAGTGTTACACAAACGCTCTCGATAACCCCAAACTTCCAGTTTCGGAAGGTGACACTCAAACCAAGACTCGCCGAGCACGCGAACGCGACGGAGAAGCACGTGGCGAAAGCGATAGTAAACGATCGGCTTGCGATGAAGGCGACGACGAATGCGAAGAAGAAGGAGGCGATGAGGGCGGTTTTCGCGCCTTTAGCGAGTTCCTCGACGGTATCAGCGTAAGACCATGCGGAGGAGGTTTGGAAAGCGGAAGATCGGATGGCGTCTGGCGCGGATGAAAGTGTCTGTTGGAACCATTGTTCCCACTCCTCGCGTGCATTCATTATATCGTGCTGAGAGGCTGTGCTGGAGACATTTATGGATGCGGAAATGATGATTGCTCGTTTGCAGGTGTTTTCTTCGCTTATTTTTGAGCATGCCATCGCTAAGTGTTTCATGTTTTCGTCAGCATTCGAGGTTGGTGGAGTCGATGGTGTCCCATAATAATGGTGTCCAGGAGGCAAGAAGAGCGAGGCAGGAAATTCACTATCCTTCGTCGCGTTCAGACTATACCCTTCGTTCTCGTTTATGAACAACGAAGCTAGCTCGAACGCACGGCGTTGCTCTTCGGTCCAGGATAATGATGCACTCATCGTTGAATTGATATCGCTACCGTTGTTATAATGATGGGTATTCACCAAAGCCAAAATTTCCTCGTCTGAGAGAAACTCGCATATCTCCAGTAACCCAATTCTGAGCGAATCTAAAGCATTTTGGACGATGGTTTCGTCTACAAACCCGTACGCATTTTTGTTCTTTAGTGCACACGCATCGGTGGAAATAATATGTGGTATGTGTAACCCGCCTTTCTCTCCGGCTCTAAACGTGGCGTCGTTGATAAAGTCTTCCACGTACCGTTCATACTGCGTCGCGTTTGCAAACGGGACGCGGTATGGGTACCGGAAATTTTGAGACCACTCGTCGAGTTCTTTGGTGAAACATTTCAAACTTGGTTTCAATATCCGCGCGTCGTTGTTTAGCGTTTTGCAAAACTCGAGCATCCACTTCTGAGCGTCGACGTCGGCATCATTGAAATTATTGGCGAAAACAACTTTGGTGTCGTCAAAACGCAACGTCTTGTCGAATCCGAGTGATTGTCTGGTTTTTATCGGATCAATGCCGAAGATAAAGCGTAGTTGAATGGCTTCCTCGCGTTTGGCATACGAAAAATATTCACGGTTTTGTCGCGCAAAGACGTTCGGGTTGTAAGACTCGGGCCAAATCGAGTGCGATGAGCCATCTGGCGGTTTCAACGTTGATGCTACATACGCTTCATATGCAGCGAGAATGAATGAAAATATTAGCACTGGGATTCGTTTTGAAACCGCGAATTTACCAATACCCTCGCTGATGGAAGCGGCGAACCCGAGTGCTGCGCGACGTGCGGTGTCTACGCGCGTCAACGCGTCGTTAATCGGTTCAAGTACGCGTTTCAGTCGATTTCGGCGGTCTCGGTCTCGCGCTGTGCTGGCGTTGTTAACCGTCCTCATCGAGTTTTCGTGCCCGTCGCCGTAAAACCCAAACGACTTCGCTCGTTTATGTTTTTTATCCTTTCTGTGTTTACTTCTCGTTATTTCCTGCTGCTTAACAATATTGCTGTCGTCGTCGTCGTCGTCGTCGAAGTAACCGTCCATCAGGTTGCGCATCGTGCTCATTTTTGTCATATTTTTTACTTTTTCATCGTCATAGTTATCTGAGATCGTCGTCTTAAACGGTGAGGCGAATACTTCAGTTTCGTTGCCGTAGCTTTTCGATCTTCTACTCGTACGCGGAAACGTGCCGCTTTCAATCTGCTCGAGTCTTTTCTGTTCTTCTTCTTCTTCTTCTTCTATTATTTCTTCTTCTTCCGCTTCTCTTCCGCTACTGTCGCCTGCACCGCCGCCGTCGCCTTCTAACGCAGTGACAACTTTCAAGCGTCTCGGTACCACTTTTGAAGATCGTCCACCGGGCGCGTTGACGATGGCAAAAAACCGTCTTCTTCGCTCGGACAAGCGCACGTCTAAAATTAAACTCGCGGGAACCATCGCTATAGTCACGAAGAAGCAATACGCCACGGACAGCGCGGCGAAAATTCCAAACAATCGCAAAGGTTCAATTTTTGAAAATATGAGCGTAGCAAAAGCAGTTGTGGTTGTGGCGGAGGTACAACAGATGGAGAAGAAGGACTTTTGAATCGTCCACGTCATTCGATCGATGAACCACGATTCTTCGTCTATCGAAATACCACCATCGCGCATTCTGCACCGTGACGAGGTCTCGATATCATTATTGTTGTCTTCTTCTTCGTCATCGAAGCGTGATTTTTTAGGCACTGGAACGAGTCTCGCAGAAAGTTTCCAGTGATCGACCAATACAAAAGCATCGTCCGCACCGATGCCTAAAATACAAAACACGCCGAGAAAGTGTAAAACACCAACCCAGACTTTATCTAAACCGAATATGTAGGTGAATATTGCGAACACAAGCGACGAGGCTACCGCGATGCATGAGATGACAGTGACTATAATGCTTCCGGTGTGAAACAGTACGAGTGCAAAACACGTACCAAATGCTGCGATAATCCATCGACAATCTTTCCCAAGTTGTTCCAGCTCGAGAGAGGCGTAGGTTTGCCAATGTCTCCACGCGATTCGTTCGGATTGCAGCTTCTTGTTTTCTTCAAATTGTAACGCGCTTTCGAAGTTGTATTTTTTACTCCACTCTCGTATAGTCCGCTCGAACGAGTGTTTTACCCAACTAATGGCGTCGTCTTCAGAGACGGCATAGAGCACATCGCGTTTCTTTCTCTGAAATATGAGTCGAGATGCGCCGAGCATTCTTTTAAAAGTAATTCCTTCTGTTGAGATGTTGTTATGACGTATGGTCGTAACAGCTTCTTCTTCTTCTTCTTCTTCTTCTTCTTCTTCTTCCTCGCCGAAAAGGAACGTGTCGAAATCTAATATTGGTTCCCACGGACGCATCACGATGCCAAACGGCTCCCATTTATTTGACCACGATGTCAAGACTTTCAAACCGCGCAAACTTCTTCGCACTTGATCCAAAAGCGTTACCGAATCACAAGGCGCAAACGCGTTTTCAATCTCCTCCTTCACAGACGGCATTTCGGAAATAATTTTAATTTCCTCCGCTGTCGGTTTAGCGTGCTCGATCCAATCGCAGACGCTCAAGTTTCCTATTAAGTTACACATTTGCGGCAACGTACTATTCTCGATACCAAGATCGTTTTCGTGCACTTGTTGCTCGCATCCTCGCGCCTCACACGCGAATCCATCGTTTTCACACAAGCGTTTCGCTTTCAGAAAATCGCTCGTATTTTTCTCACCGCAAATATTCACGGCTAGTAGAAGCCGTGATGTTGTTGTCGTTTTATTGTCCTTATATCTGTTATTTGCATCATCATCATCATCATTGTTATGCACGTAAATCCCTTTCAACTTTTGGAACGCGGTGTGCCAAATGTCCACATTCATGTAAACCAAGTTCACGTCAAAAATGCTCCACGGAGGTGCGCACTTTTTTGCGAAGAGGGGTCCCCCGAACCCCGCCGACTCCGCATGATACCACCCCAAAATTTGATCGCGAGTCGCGCACGCCTCTTCATATCCAGGTGACGACTCAATCGCTCGTTTCAGTTCACACAATTTAATCACATTCTCCTCTCTCCCGTACAAGTCTTCGATATGCTCTTTTCCTCCACTAAAATCCAACATCGCGTTTACGATCAACTCGTTCCAATCGACGCTATTCGGAATCGTCCCGAATCTCGCGCCTCTTTCCACTAGCATCAAGTCCATCATCGATCTCACCTTTATCACTCTCTTCCCATTCCTCGCGGGATCTCCTCGGTCTCTTTCGCTCCCCGTAAAAGCGAGCGGATACTCGCGATAAAAATACCTCCTCTTCCCTTGCTCTTCGACCAAGTGTTTCCGCGCGGCGACAAACGTTTCGTCTCGATCGGCGTGCGTGGTCAATCTGGCGCGATACGCGCTTAATTTCACGTCCAAGACGATCTTCGACCGGCGCGCGTGTATCGCTCGAGCGGCGAGCGCGATCGCGGTCAGGCACAGGAGCACCACCACGCCTGCGTTTTGAAGAAAAGAGAGAGAGAGAGAGAGAAAGAAAACGCTCGTCAATGCCTTAAAAACCACAACTCCCCTACACTACTAAAACCTTACCCGGTCGTCGACAGCTCGCGCGCGCCCACGCGCGCGCAAAGAGCCACCAAAACGACGACGACGACGACGACAACGACTTTTTGCCGCCGCGCGCGGTGTTGTTCTTGCGTGTCAACGTCGTCGTCGTCGTCATCCCCAAAGCACGACGCTCTTTCTCTTCGAGAGCAATAAAACTTTCTTCTTCGTTAAGGGGAGCTCTTCAAAGTCTTTCTTTTCCTTTGTGTATTTTTAGAAAAAGCAAAAAAAGAGGACACACACACACAATGGTTTAGGGTCTTCCTTTTTGTGGTCTTTCTTTTCCTTCTTATTTCTCTTCTTATTTAAGAAATTGGAAACGCTCTCGATTTTTGAGACATGACACACCACGACTTTTATTAGCGGTGGTGCTCTTTGTGGCCTGCGTTGTTGGTTGCGGTGAAACGCGGAGGAGGCGCGACCCGACCTCCGGTCGTCGGACCACCTTCCGCGCCTTCTCGGACCCATCCCCTTTCCCTTTGTAAAAAGGTGTTGAGACGATGAATAACGACGACGATTTGAGTCATCATCATCATCATCATCATCATCATCATCATCATCATCATCATCATCATCATCATCATCGAAGTCGAGAAAAGCGAAGCAAATCGTCGCAAAAGGCAAAGCGGTGTCTTTCCGATCTTCTCACTCCGATCACGAAAACGGCGGTGCTTTTGGAGAAGACGGTGGTCGAGAAGGAGGCGGGCGCGAATGGATCCGCGGAGACGAGACGGCACGAAACGAACAACTTTTTGTTCGAAAGTCCGATGATGCCGAGGATGAATTTAGCGAACGATTTTCAGGCGACGACGACGACAACGACGACGACGACGACGACGACGAGAGGGAAGAAAAGGCAAACCCGGGAGGAAGAGCACACGCCGGCGCCGAGAATGGCCGGTGGGTTAAGTTTCTACGGCGCGGGAGATGAATACGAAACGAAGAACGCGGACGAAAGAATTAGAAATTATCGAAACGACGAGGATATCGACGACTTTGACGATTGTTTTTCTATCGGGATGCGGATGCGGAGAATGGAGGCGCGTGAGACCACCGCTACTCCTATTACTACGAGTGTTCCAAGCGAAATAGATTCTTCGCACGCGGGCGTTCCCATGGTCACTCCGAACACCGTTAAACATTTGCTTATCGAAGACTCGAATAGAGTCGTTTTAATCGATTGTCGATATTTTTACGAGTACCAAAACGGTCACATATCGGGTGCACACAACGTCGTGTTCCCAGACGATTGTCAGAGAGGTTTTATTATCGCCAGAGATATGATGACGTTGAATACTACGAATAGAACTAGCGCGAAGGATTTGGTGTACGTGTTTTATGACGACGGCGAAGCGAACGCGATGGCTATGCATCATCGAGCAATGCGGTTGTTTCGGCACGTGCGGAACTTAGATCGGTTGGATAACATGCACAATTATCCCAACTTATATTTTCCAAACATATTCGTTTTAAAAGGAGGATTTAAAGCGTTCGTGGAGTCGTCGAGAGATCGAGAGTGGGAAGACGACGATCGATTGCTTTACGAAGGCTCTTTTGTCCCGGTGGACGATTGGCGTTTCGCAAACGAGACGAGAGAGTTGCACAATCAAGTCGTCAAGCGTTGGAATTTGGCGAAAGCCGCTCAAACATTGAACGATTTCCCAACTCGAATATAACGAGAGCGAGCGTTCGATTTCGCTTTGCGCAGTTTTCTTTGTATATAATAAAAGAGCGCTTTGTTGTATATCAATTGTATATGTACACGTGTATCTAAACATAACGAATTAACATGAATCTTCTAATTATAAATTACGCCGCGGCGCCGCCCCCTCCGTTCTCCTCCGACGGAATCACTTTCAACGCTTGAGTCAAAATCGAAGTCGCCGCCTCGGTCATCTCCGGAATCACGGAATCCGGCCCACACCACGATCCAAACAACGCCCCACACAATCTACCATCCTTAATCGGCTCACCAATCCGTTTCCCTCTCAATTTCGTCGTCAACGTTCCCTTCTCGTCCGCGCTAAACGTCAAACTCGCGCCCTTCTCGATTTTCACGTTCCGAAACATCGACTTAAACATCTCCAATCCTTCCTTTGCTTTCCTCTCCGACTCTTCGTTTCTACCACTTTCTGCTTTCGATCCCAACTTTTTCTCTATGTTCTGCGCGATTGCCTTCGCGACCGACGCGCCGCTCACGTCTCGGACGAACGTCAGTCTCACGGTCTTTGCGATTGAACTGTCGTTGGCGACGGCGTTCAAGACGTCGTCTTCCCGTTCGTGCTTTTTGCACGCTTTCGGCATAAAATAGAGACCGATGACATACACGTCCACTTTTACCATCGCGGCGGCTATTTTCTTCGTTCTGACGCCGCCGGCGATTAAAGGCGCGTTCGATCCGTCCTCGTCTTCGAGCAGGTGATGCGACGGCATGCCGACGGTGTCGCCTTTCTTGCCGTACGGCACGTCCAAGATTCGCGTCACGCTGGCGAGAAAGAATCTCGATGCTTTCTTCCTTCGTACATAATGACGATGATGCCGTTGTATAGGTGTCCACCATTTCTTTCCTTCTCGCTCTTTTTGATGGACTCGTTGTTGTTGTTGTTGTTGTTGTTGTTGTTGTTGTTGTTGTTGTTGTCGAGACGACGACGACATCGTGGTCGTGTTCTGGTGGTGGTGACAAAGGGGAGACCAAAAGAGAACACGAACAACCGACGACGAGACGATGTGAGTGATGATGTTTGAGTGTTGAGTCGAGAAAGGCAAAGATTCTAAAAACGTTCAAAAACCCTAAACATTCAGAGTTTTTTGGGCAAGGACCCAAAAAAGCGTAGCCTTTCTAACAATCCCACACAAAAAGCATCGATACGCGCAGCGTTTCGAACATCTCTCGCACTCGCATTCGTCATGGGATTTGCAAACGTATGGGGGTCTCACCCAAAAGATAACGCCAAGGGCGGACGAGCATGGTACGCGGTCGTTTTGGCGTTGGATTCCGATTTTTTTTTCGCGTAAAATGTGATGCGTCCCACCTTGTTTATTTTTTTTAGCGGCTGTAAAGGGCTTCCGCGCGATGGAAGGGACAAACGAGACGGACGCGAAGGCGTGGGAGTGGACCGCGACGCGGAAGTGCGCGACGCGGAATGTTTTCGATTGGATTTTCTTTTCGTGTCGTCGTCACGCGGGAGGCGTGGATGGGAGATGGAGCCCATTTCTGCGCGCATTTTTTTTCTTCCTTTTCTCTCCTCTTTTGGGTGGACGTCGAAGCGGTGAAGAACGAAACGACTGACATCCTGGTCACTCTCTCACTCTCTCAATCATCTGCAGCCGCGTGTGCTCCAACCAACACGCGCTCATCCGTAAATACAACATCATGATCTGCCGTCAGTGCTTTCGCGAATACGCCAAAGACATTGGTTTCGTCAAGAACAACTAAAAACACGGAGAGATAAACATGAGCATTAGTCGCGAGACAGAGAGGTCTCGCACAAGAGAGGTGTACGTAGATTCCTTAGCGCGTAGAGGTCTTTTGTTGTAAGAATTTACTTTGAACGTAGAGACTATGAAGAAAGAAAGAGAAAGAGAACTCGTGTGCACTTGTATTCGTTTGCGCGTTTTTCTTCTCGCGCGTGTACAATTCGCTTTCTGAAACGTTACACGCCTACTATATTTACAGCTGTCAACTTACTAGAGCTTTTTCGCGGCGCGCGGGATCGCTTCGTCCTCGAGGATGGGGACAAAAATAGGAGAGAGATAGAAAATCACTCTCCTATTCGCGATACTCCACGCGCCTCACTTTCTCCACCTCCCTTTTCGTCCATTTCCTCATGTCCAACCTCAAAACTACCGCGCTATCCGGTTCGATCCTCTTATAATACTTCTCGATCACTTCGCCTTTCTCGAACGCAAACTTCCCGCCCGGGTCGCAATAAAACTTAATGGCCTCTTCGTTGTTCGTTTGCACGTGTAAGTACGCGTCCAGTATGTTCTCGTCTTCGCTCGCTTCGTTTAAGCTGTGCGCTAAAAGTCTCGATCCGATGCCTCGGGACCGGTGCGGCGCGTAGACGCCCAATGTCATGATGTACATTCGAGCTTTATCGAGGCGTTTTGGATGCCGTTCTAAACGAACGGCAATCGCGCCGGCCAACTCGTCGAAACTCTTCCCTCCGTCGTTCGATACGTACGACAGGGCGGTGCACGTCCCCGCCGCCGCGCAGTCTCGGTAAAATGAATCCTATTATCGGTGTGCCACCACGCCAAGGCGGAGAGAGAGAGAGAGAGAGAGAGAGAGAGAGAGAGAGAGAGAGAGAGAAAACAGTCAGCTCTTTTAACTCAATTGGAAACCATTTCAAAACAGTTATTAGTTACTTCGCGTACCGCGTATCTCACTGGAAACAAAACCGAGTTGAGCGTTCGCAAATCCTCCAGCGTGGTTTCGTCGAGGCGTTTGAGAAGTATCTCCTCCTCCTCGGTGACTTTTTCTTCTCTTTCTTTGGGCGAGGACATAATAGTATATTTTCGCTTTACATTATTCAATGAATAATGAGGACAAAACACACAGGAATGCGTCAAAGTCGTCCTTTTCTTCTTCTTCACAAAAGAAAAAGAGCGGGAATGCGAAGCGTCATGGCCCGACTACTGATGATGCGACACCAACATCCATCATCAAAACTCTTCTTCTCGAGGAGCGAGACGAATCAGCGAAAGAAGAAGATGGTCGTCGTCTCCACCAAATCGTCGTCGTCGTCTTTTTCGTCCTTTGCGGCGACGAACAACACCACCACCGATTGGGGGGACGTCGTCAACGACGACACCATCAAGCGCATAAAACAATCGCTCGACATCGAATCGAAACATCGTTTTTCGAACGTCGACGGGAAGTTTATGCCGTTTTCTGCGTTCGCCAGAGGACAGTTTCCAAAGATTTTGAACGGCCTGAGGGACGAGAGAGATAAAGAAGTCGGGGAGGAAGTGGTGAGAGGATTCGAAAGGTACGAAAACTTGACGAGAGAAGAGAGAGAGATGGTGGTGAGAGATGCGGGGAAAATGGTGGACAGATTCGTCTCGGTGATGACTCTTTCGAGGAGGAGCGCGACGACGACGACGAGGAAAAACGAACGCGGACAGGTTGGTTCGTCGTCTTCTTTTTCTCCTCCGACGACACCTCCTCATCCTTCTCCAACATCACCACCACCACCCCCGAGTAGAAGTAAACAAATATTACCCAAGGAAAGAGCGATAGGAAAATCATTCATCGTCGACACGCCGCAGTGGGAACACGCACTCAAAGAAGACGCGAGGCGGAGGAAGGAGTTAGAAAAGGTGGTCGAGCAAAAGAAGGGAGAGTCTGGTGTGAAAAACATAAAGAATGTAACATATCCTACGGGTCAAGATTTCGGAACTGAAGAAGAAGACGATCAATCGCAGAAGCAAGGCACGGACGAATGGAAAGCGTTACGGGCGACTCGATTAACCGCTTCGGCATTTTCCAACGCAGTCGGATTTTGGCGAGATGGTCGTAACGCGCTTTGGGAAGAAAAGCTAGGGATTGGTATCCCGTTCACAGGAAATGAAGCCACGGAATGGGGTACGAAAACGGAAGACGAAGCGTGTGAGGCGTACGCTGCGTTGACGAACGCGAGCGTGAGTCATTTACTGTTTCGAGCGTTGAGCCCAGACGAGGCGGAGTTGTGGATGGGCGCATCTCCGGATGGGTTGGTGGTTGCCGCGACGACCGATGCGGCGGAATATAATGCCGATGTTTTGAACAGTGGAGACACGATCGATAGTTTGAACAACAACGAGCGCGGGATATTAGAAGTGAAATGTCCGTTCAATCGCGGGAAACCTTTGGAGGCGAAACCGTACCCGAAAGTGCCTTGGTATTACGTCCCGCAAGTGCAAGGATTGATGGCAGTATTCGATCGTCCGTGGGTGGACGTTTTTGCATATACCGTAAATAATGGGTGCGCGATATATCGCGTCAAAAGAGACCGCGAATATTGGGCGCAAATGTACGAAGCGTTGTCAGAGTTTTGGTGGCAACACGTTGTTCCGGCTAAACACGCCATGCAACGAGGACTGGATTTCGAAAAGTATCGACCAAGCCAGGAACATCCCAAGTGCAAAATGCTTAAGGCGAGGAGTCAGCGAATTGCGAGCGAAAGTACCACGTGGGTGATTTCGAAAAGAGATTTAGACGAGATTATCGCGAGGCATCGCGCGATGCGACAATCCGCTGAGAACGATACGAACGTGGACGAAGAAGTTGTTGCTTACAACTCGACGACAAAGAAAGAATCATCATCCGAACAAGAAGAAAGAGACACCGATCCGACGAACAAAATCTTGAATGAAACCGCGTTAGAGCCGTCTTGGCGCACTTTACTCGCCGACGAGTTCCATCAGCCGTACTTGCAGTACGGTTTAAAAGAGTTCCTCGATGGAGAGTTCAAAAATGCAATCGCAAAAGTGTTCCCACCGAAAGATTTGATATTCAACGCGTTTGAAAAAACGCCGGTGGATAAAGTTAAAGTCGTCATCGTTGGCCAAGACCCGTATCACAACGACTACCAAGCGATGGGGTTAGCGTTCTCCGTGCCCCACACGACGACGAAAATCCCGCCTTCGTTGAAGAACATTTTTAGAGAATTAGAGGATGACATGCGCGAAGCGTACGACAGAGGCGACGAGAAAGAGTCGTTTAGGATTCCAAATCACGGTGATTTAACCAAATGGGCCGAACAAGGCGTTCTGTTACTAAACACTGTCTTAACCGTGCGAGCACACGAGGCAAACTCGCACTCGGGTAAAGGATGGGAGACGTTCACCGACCGTGCAATCGAACAGCTTTCGCAGAATACTTCGAACGTCGTTTTTTTACTTTGGGGTAAAAATGCGATGTCTAAAGAGCGTTTGATTGCAGAAGGACACAACCATTTCGTTTTGAAATGCGCCCATCCATCTCCTTTGAGCGCGTCGAGAGGTTTCTTCGGGTGCCGCCACTTCTCACAAACGAACGAGTTCTTACGAGAAGTGGGCCGCGAGACGATCGATTGGCGATTATGAATTTTGTTTGTCTTGAGATTTTTTATTACTCCTTGTTTCCCTTTAGAAGAAGGATCTCTATCTATCATCTAGTATATCTTTGATAACCTTGTCATACTAACGTATTCTTTTACATGGTTATATAGACTCAGCCAGTTTATTACTTTTTAAACGCCACGTCGTAAATCTCCTCGTACGATTCCACAAAGTGCACCTTCAATCCTTCTTTGATTTCATCCGCGAGCTCCTCGTAATCCTTCTGGTTTCCTTTCGGAAACACGAGCTCTTTGATTCCCGATCGTCTCGCGGCCATCGTTTTCTCTTTCACGCCACCAATCGGTAACACTCGACCGGTTAAAGTCACCTCGCCAGTCATCGCCAAGTTCGCTTTGATTGGTTTCTCGAGCGCGAGAGAAAGCATAGCGGTAATCATCGTGCACCCAGCAGACGGCCCATCTTTTGGCGTTCCTCCGTGCGGGACGTGTAAATGCACACTCGCGTCCGCGAAGAAGGTGTTTTCTGGTTCCTTCTTTTCTAACAGCGTTCTAGCAAACGTAAAAGCGATTTGCGACGACTCTCGCATGACGTCACCTAAAGACCCGGTCACTTTCAAATTGCCTTTACCTGGACTCGATTCAATTTTCGCGCACTCGACGTACAACGTCGACCCACCCATGGCGGTCCACGCGAGACCAGTAACCACCCCAGACGGCGTGTGTTCGTAAAATCGTTCGCTTTGGAACGGTGCCTGACCTACGTATTCCACTAAATCGGCTTCGTTAATCTCGTACGATTTCTTTTCTTCTTTCTTTTCCGTCGATTCGTCGTCCACGGCTATTTTATACGCCACTTTGCGGTAAATCTTCTCGAGATGTTTTTGCAAATTTCTCACCCCTGCTTCTCTGCAATACTCTTCGATTAACGTCGACAGCGCTTGGTCCGATACGGTCGCTTGTTCGTCTTTGATCCCGGTTTTATTCTTCGCTTCTTTCTCGAGATACTTTCTCGCGATTTCTTTCTTCTCATCCGCGATGTAGCCGGACAAGCGAACGACCTCCATCCGATCGAGAAGCGGACCCGGGATGGTATCTAAGATGTTCGCCGTGCAAAGGAACAAAACTTTCGACAAGTCCACGGGGACGTCTAAATAATGATCCAAAAATGTCCCGTTTTGTTCTGGATCTAAAAGCTCTAACAACGCCGAACTTGGATCGCCGGAAAAGCCTCGACCAATTTTATCGATTTCGTCGATTAATACGACGGGATTAGAAACGCCGGTAGATTTTAAACACTGGACGAGTTTCCCAGGCATGGCGCCAACGTACGTTCGTCGATGGCCTTTAATTTCGGCGACGTCTGACATGCCACCGACAGAAAATCGGAAAAATTTTCGATCCAACGCTTTCGCGATGGATTGGCCGATGGACGTTTTACCGACACCGGGTGGGCCGACTAAGGTGATAATTTTACCTTGCGTCGTGCCTCGTAACTTTCCAACCGCGATAAACTCGAGTATACGTTCTTTGACGTCCTTCAAACCGTAATGATCGCCATCGAGAATGTCTTTCGCATGCGCGATATCCAATTTTTCCTCGCCGACGACGCCCCATGGGAGAGATGTGAGCCATTCCAAATAGTTTCGAGTGACATTAAACTCCGAGCTCGACGGTTCTAATCCGGACAACTTTTGAATCTCTTCGTCGACGACTTTGACCGCCTCTTTCGGTGCAAACTGGCGCTTCAGGTCGAATTTTTTCGTAAACTTTTCGATCATTGCCGATTTATCATCCTTCTCTAAGCCGAGTTCTTTTTTAATCGATTTTAATTGTTCGTTCAAGAAGTACTTCCTTTGATCCGCTGAGATTTTTTCCTCCACCTTCTTCCCGATATCGGCTTGAATTTTACCAATTTCGATTTCTTTCTTGAGCAACACCAAACTCGCGTCTAAACGGTCCGGAACAGACAGCGTCTCTAAAATCGCTTGCAAATTGTCGTCATCGGCTGATGTCATGCTCGCGGCTAAATCTGCTAACCTCGCGGGGTCTTGGAAATCGTTAAAATTCTGTGCAAAATATTGCAAAGTCTCCTTATGCAACGGATTCGTCCTCAATAAATCTTTAATCGTCGCCACGACTTCGTTCGCCGTGGCTTTCAAAACATCGCAATCTGGATCGTGTTTTTCATCTTTCAAATGTTCGCAGTTGACAATAGTAACCGGGCTTTTCCTATCCGTGGATAATTTCTTAATCCGTCGATGGCCGAGTAACAACAACGTCGCGCCGTTGCCGTCTTTCAAATCCGGATCAGTATCTTGAGACCGCACGATATTATGCACTTGCGCGAACGTGCCAATGTCATGCCATTCCGACGCTGGGTCGTGCTCTAAATCACTCACGCTTAGTCCCGAAACGCCTTCTTTCACTGCACCCGCGATTGCTCCTTTGTTGTTGTTGTTACTGCTATCACTATTATCTTCCTTCTGACTTTCCTTCACTCGTTCCTTCTTCAAAAACGCGCCTACGTATGCCTGCCCTCGTTTCTTCATATCTTCCAATTCCGCGACCAAAGTCATGTCAAACGTCCTCACCGGCATGATTATCCCGGGCATAATCGGTCGTCGATCTAGAGGAATCGCGATAACTTTCCTGTGCATGGATTCGTGTCCACTCGATACCAACGCGGTGTTCGAAGACGCGTCGCCGCTCGCCACGTCGCCGCTATTACTACTACTACTGCTATTACTATTGCTGCTCTTCGGCGAATTCCCACCTTGTAACTTCGACCCAGATTCTCTCGCTTTCGCTTCTTCTTTGAACAAACTCTTGAGCGAGGCTCGCACGTTCATCTGAGAATTCCCTCCTTCTCCGCCGCCTCTGTTGCTCGAATACACCGTTCTTTTCGCGGACGATCCCGTCCTCTCGAATCGACCCCCGAGGCGACACCTCTCTCCCCCCACATTATTCGCGTGGCTTTCTCCCGGACCCGCGACTCGTCGCGTCGCGTCTCGGAAGATTCGTTTCGCGAGTCGTGGTCGTGCAGCTGACATCGAACGCGCCGTTTATCTCTCTCTTTCTCTTCTTCTTCTTCTTCGAATTGGTGTAAAGAGTCGACGACGATGACGACGACGATTTTGTCCAATCCCAAATGCGCGGCGTCGTCGAAACCTTTCTCTTTTCTTTTCTTTTCTTTTCTTTCTTTCTCTTCGACCACCCGAAGAGCACCACCTTCTTTACGCGGAGGACAAAGCGCACGTCGGTTTGCGGACTCTTTCTTTCTTTCTTTCTTTCTTCGTCAAAGAAAACGCAAAAAGCGCGCGAGTTTTGAGGAATGCGAAAGAGCGAATTCAAAGGCAAAAAATCCCCGCCTATGTCGAAACCCTAAAAATACATATACCCTAAACAGATGGACTTTTTTTATCAGGGGAGCGTTTTTTTTCTCTTTCTTTTTACGACACTTAGAGAGAGAGGAAGAGAGAGGAAGAGAGAGAGAGAGAGAGAGAGAGGAAGAGAGAGAGGAAGAGAGAGAGAGAGAGAGGAAGAGCACATGGTGGACTTCCAGGGTCAAAAGTTCGTGGAAACCTTCGCGCTCGTCGCGATCTCCTCCGCGTCGTTCGTCGGTTTTGCACTCGGGTACGCGCTTCAAGATTACCGATGCATGCGCGACATCATCTTCGCGTCGATTCTGGCCTCGTGCGTCGTCACGCTTCCCAACTGGCCGTTTTTGTCGAGGCATCCGATCGAGTGGCGAGAGATAGACGACGAGCATCCGTCGAGGCAGCAGTCGGCGGAGGAGGAAGAGGAGGAAGAGGAGGAAGAGGAGGAGAAAGAGCATTGGTCGAAACGACTCATTCGAAGGTTCATTTTATAGGAAGGAAGGAGGGGGGGGATTTATCGTCTAGTAGTGTTTTATCTTCTATTATTGTACTATTACCACGACAGAGCCGTCGCGCGTCACATCCCCAGCCGTCGTCTCTCGTGCAGCAGCACATTTTTGATCCGTTCCCTGAACCCATCGTCACCGCCAGTCGGGTCCGTGTACGGCGGTGCGATGGAAATCTCGTCCAAAACGACGATGACTTGGTCGTTCCATCGACACGGCAGCGTCCGCGCTAACGCGTCGAAGATTTCCTGCGCCTGTTCCGTGACGTTTTCGCCGATGTTATCTGAATAATAATAAAAAGAAGAACAAAATCAACAACACGTCGCGGTGGTCAGTACACAGAGAGAAGAGAAGAGTGAGAGAGAAACGCAAACACACACACAAAAACACATCATTGGGGAACCAAAAACAACGCGCCGAATTGATCTCGATTCGCTTTGAGAGAACAACAACAACAACAACAACAACAACAACAACAAC
>MDSZ01265539.1_pt1 | contig 30612 bp, 23 predicted proteins | sample 811201 | NCBI WGS metagenome assembly MDSZ01 (sample SAMN05326647, study PRJNA326480) | marine metagenome | isolation source: seawater | place: Indian Ocean: North | collected 2010 | reverse complement strand
ATACACAAGGGACGAACTTCGTGTTACAGATAGCAGCGGTGAATCTAAAGGTCAGATGAATGTATCTATTCGTGACCAAAAACTTTACAACGTAACAGAGCAAACCTTTGATTTTTCTGAATATAACACTGGAGACATTGTTACTCAGGGTGGCTTTAGATTGGTCTTTAAGGTTTACTTAGACTTCGATGATTTGAATCCTACTACTAAACGACTGATCATGGAAGAATCTGCACGACGCTACCAGCTGGCTACCCAAGGGGATCAGGCAGTTGATAGCATGATGTCGCAGCGAGCTCAGCTGTCTCGTATTAACAGCCGAGCAAATGACTTTAACAATAAAGGTAGAAACCTTTTTGACGGCAGTGATCCTCGTAGATTGTTTGCCGTTGATCGTAGGTTCCCTTATTATTATGGTACAGATAACCCAGTAGATTCTGCACGACGAGGACTACGATAATGGCAGCACAAAATACTACGATTAAAGTTCCTTCAATGATGGGAGGAGTTAGCAAAAGTTCTCCTTCTAAACGAAGGCCAGATCAAGTAGAAGAAGCAGAAAATGTTTTCTTATCTGCAGAAGAAGGATTGCAAAAGCGACAAGCTACGAAGTTTATGCCGCTTACAGATGCAACCCTTAAAGGCAAACTTGATATTACTGGAGCTAGTCCTTCGCATGAGTTAATTTATTATGAGTTTCGATTAGCTAAAAATAAATCGGCATTAATAGTTATTAATGTTTTTGCTTCTACTCCTTCTGATCGTGTTCAGATTTTTGATGCTACTACTGGAAATAAAAAACCTGAGTGGCTTTCTCTTACAGGCAGTAGTCAAGAAACTTCTTTCTTTAATTACCTTATTGAAGGAAGTTTACCTCCTCTTGAACGTTTACGTTTAGTTCGTATTAAATCTTCTCTTGCTATTTTAAACGTAGAAGTAGAAGCTAAATTTTTAAATATAAACGAAGGACAAGCTTTAGAGTATACTGCTCCTCGAACTACATTGCGTTTTCAAGGTAATGATGGAACTACTTCTACTAAACTATATTTTGAGGGAATTGGTTTATATCCAAGACCCGGAGTAGTTAGAGGAACAACCGATGACACTGGTAGCCAAGTTGGACAAATAGAATTAAAAAATGAAAGTTTTATTGATTGTGAAGATGCTATCGGTAGGCCTATTGATCCTGAGGCCAATGTATTAGATGACACTGGTCAAGCTAATATTAAATTTACTGCTTTTGAAAAAAATCATTTTGATTACGATAATCTAATTAAAGAACCCTCTTCACTTATTGATCGACAACCAAATACCGATACAGGTGTTATGGTTGATACTCAGGATTCTATTGCTGTAAACTTTTTCTTTGAAGTAGGAGGAGCTCCTGATGCTCCTCGTTCTTATGATACTTCTACTACCCACATTGATGGTAAAAAAGAACATCATTTTCCTATATTTAGAACTCCATTTATTAGAAACTCTGATCCAGTAAGACAAGCTATGGTTGCTTTGCACTCAAATGGTGTACAAGAAGCTACATGGACGTTTCAGGTTAATGATAACCTTACACAAAATCCTGCAGATCGAACAGCAGAACCCCGATTTGGTTCCGCTTTATTTGGATCTCCCCATTTAGGTGATGGTTTTATTTTTGAAGTTAAAAATGCTGTAGCTGGAGCTCCTCGTGGGTTTTACAGAACTATTGCTACTCCTGCAGGTAATGAATTTTTTAAGACAACGTCTAATGAATTTAAGACAGATAGTAGTGGAAATATTTTATTTGAAGATCCCGGCGCAGATGGCGGCGAGTCTGTAAATGGAGAAGGACCAGTTGTCTATAAGCCTATTTTCTGTCAACTTTTTCCTAGAATTAATTCATCTGATTATTCTCCTCAGTTTAGTGTAAGTCATACAAATGAACTTCCTTTTTATCAAAGAATTAGATCTCCGGAAAAGGGATCTGTTTTAGATCGTTCTACTTTTCCGCACTTAATTGCATTTAATAATAAAACAAATCCCAATGAAACTCGATTTGCTATAGGACAACTTCCTTTAACACCACGATTTAATGGAGATAATACAACAAATCCGGGTCCTTCTTTTATTGCTAATACTGCTGATCCTTATAGTACAACAGCTCCTACTGGAGCAAAAATTAGTTCTATAGGTTATTGGAGAAATAGGCTTTGGTTAGCTTCCGGTACTACTATTGTATCTTCTCAAGCAGGAAATCAATATTCTCTTTTTATTGACGACGCTGATACTCTAACCGAAAGAGATCCATTAGATATTTCTCTTTCTGATTCTGATGCTGCTACAATTAACTGGATTGTTCCTTTTGAGCGTTCTTTGTTTTTGGGTACAGATGGTTCTCAGCAGTTTGTTTTAACGGGATCAGATAACTTTATTTCTCCAACAACAGCAGCGCTAGACTCAACATCTCAACATTCAATTTCTGCTGCTTCTCGTCCGTTTAAAGTTGGACCATTTTTATTCTTTAGTGATGCAGGACGTTTATTCTTGTATCAGGGTAAAGCAGGAGAAGGTGAAGGTCGTTCTATTGATGTGTCTAGCCATGTTTTAGGTTACTTCCCTAATAATATTTCTCAATCTGTTTCTGTGCCTGAAGAAGATATTATTTTGTTTAAATCTTCTGATGTTGGCGATGAAAAAACTATTTATGTTATGCGACGGTATACTACTGATGCTCAAGGAAACTTTGCTAGCGCTTTTTGGAAATGGAAGTTTAGAGAAACCGTAGAAAATTTTTATTCTTTTGGTTCTGAAGTTTATGTTATTTTAAAAGACAGCGACAATAAAAGGCAGATTGAAAAACTTCCTATTAGAGCTACTAGTGTAACTGATACATTATTAGATGGCCAACAATCTATTACTGGCTCGTATTCGGCAACAACAGGTAAAACAACTTGGACTTTAGATTTTGATCCAACAGAAGCCATTGGCGTATACGAAAAGAACAAACAAGCTTTTTCTTCTTTTGATATAACAGTTAATGGAAATCAATGGCTTGTTTCTGTATCTGGAGATTTTTCTGAAGCTCCAACAACTTTTGGATTTAAATATGATATGGAAGTAGAGCTATCTCCTTTTATTTTACGGGACGGAAATAACGTAACTTCTGATGCTTCTTTGCAAATTAAAGACTTAGCTACCCGTCACTTTAATACAGGAACATATGAAATTGGTGTTTCTCGTAGAGGTCGATACGAAACTAAAGCTACATTCGATCCATATCGAACTACTAATCCTTTTATTACAGAGGATGAATCATACTTCCAAGAAAACGGACAAGCACAAGCACGGATTTCAGGATCAGCTGATGACATTAGTATTAAGTTAAAATCAGATGGTTTTGTTCCAGTTAATATTACAAACGTGGAGGCTAGAGTCACGGCTCAAATTGGGCGTGATACGGCAATTGATTAATGGGTACGACTACTTCTTATACAATTAATGGGAATAATGGACCCACTTATTCCATTGGCAATGCTTTAGACTGGCACAGCAAAGCTCTTATTAAAGATCAATTAAGAGTTGAGCGAGCAACTACTGCAGGGCAATTTGTAACACTGACTCTTACTTCAGATTATATTGTAAATGAAGAGTTAGATACTGTAACCTTTCTTGACAGCGAAGGACTTCCACAAAACCAAGGAACTGGAGTTGAACTTAGGTTTACTCGAGTAACTAAAGAAGATGGTTTCTATGCTTCTATGGAAGAGCTTGGAGCTGCTTCCGCTTTCTCTGCATTATCTAATGATGAACAACTTCAGAATAGAATGCAAGAAGTAGAAGCACGCTTAGATCAAGTTACAGGCGATATTGCCCTAACCTTTAATGGAGATCTTGTTACTTCTTTAGTAGCAGGTACAGGAATTAGCATGGTAGTTAATTCTGCTGGAGCATTAACTGTTACTAATAGTGGCTCTGGTACTGGCGATTCTGGCAATGGCAATGATTTTAATACTGCTACTTTTGATTCGCCTATTGCAACTCAAACTGCCGATTCTAATCCTATTTTAGATTTAACATTTGATACAGCAGGGCTTCATAATGATGCATCTTTGCTGTCTTATTTAACTACTAATTCTTATGCTACACAAAGTTATGTAAGTGATAATACACTTACGCCTACTCAAGTTACTAATGAAATTTCTTCTAGGTTAAGTGATTATGAGGTTAAGTCTTTAGCTGCAGGCAATAATATAGGCCTTACTACTGATCCAGATGGAACTGGACAGGTTACTGTAGCTTACACAGGTCCTAATCCTGTTTCTGTTGCTAACCCAACTGGTGCTATTTTAATGTGGGGTGGACCCATTGCAAACCAAAATGAAGCACCAGATGGATATTTGTGGTGTAATGGTAATGCGGTTAGTAGAGCTACCTATTCAGATTTGTTTGATGTTATTGGAACAACTTATGGAGCTGGTGATGAAAGTAGCACATTTAATCTTCCAAACATGTTAGGGAATGTTGCTGTTGGTGCTCAAAGCCTTCAGAACTATAACCTAGGAGATACTGGCGGTGAAGCTGAGCATACCCTAGAAGATAATGAACTCCCTAAGCACAGGCACGCTGACCTTAATGACGATACACGGATTTCTATTAGTACAGAACGTGCTAGCGGCAATTCACAGAATGTATCGACAAGTCGGCTGCAACGAGGCAGTCTTGCGTCTAACGTTTCTGGTACAGTAGAGACTAACTTCTACTCCGCCACGCAAGGTGATGGCACTCCGCTATCAAACCGTACAGGATCGACTCTCTATCCTGCCACAGGAAGCAGTGCTTTAAACCAAACTAACCTTTCATTAATGCAACCTTACGTTGCTATTAACTACATTATTAAAACCTAAGGAGGACTGATATGACTTTATCTCTTTCGAATATTTATACAGCCCCTTCTTTAGGGCTTTCGCAACCTCAGTTTGATGTGTCGGCTTTGTCAACTCATCCTTCTGTAACGTTTGGCAATCAAGTTATAATTACTGCTACTCCTTCGGGATCTTCAACCCCAGTAACTCTTGTTGAGGGCGTTGATTGGAACTACAATAGGTTTACAGATAAAGTAACTTTTGTTTCTGGTGCTGTGCCAAATGGAGCAACAATTTTATTTAGCATGAATCCAAGCTTTACTTCTTTTGCAGATACGTTTAGCGATTTAGGATCAGCTCCAGCTAAGGCAACTAAGCTTCGAGATGACCATTTGCTAACTTTGTGTCAGGATTTAGATAATAGAATTAATTTGGTTTCTACTGGCAACGTTACTGCAGTTTTTAGCTTACTGAATACTGCTGGTGATTCTTTAAATGGAGACATTACACTTCAGAGCGATTCTAATATTAATATTAGTTTTAGTTCTCAGGTTATTAACTTTAGTGCTCCTCAAGTAGGAACAAATGCTACTAATATTGGAACATTACAAACTAGTTTAGGGACAGCTGAAAGCAATATTGCTACACTTCAAAGTAAAAACTTTGTACCAGATACTGCTACTGCTTCTACTGGTGACGTAGTAACATACGATAGTACAAGTAACATTGTTTGGGCTGCTCCAACAGGTGGTTCTGGCGGAGATCCTACTAATTTAAATGGTCTTAATGATGTTACCTTAAGCAGTGTAACTGCTAATCAAGTTTTAGTATCTGATGCAGATGGTAATTTTACTAATCAAAATTTTGCTGCTAGCAATATTACAGGATTAGCAGCTGTTGCTACTAGTGGTAGTTATTCTGATTTAATTAGTAAACCTAATATTACTGTAACAGATAATAGAGTAACTCCAGCTACTTGTGATTTTGAGTTTGTGCAAGCAAATAATACTGCTGGATCTGTGCTAAGATACGATGGATCTAATTTTAAGTTAGACAAATTAAATTTTGATGATCTTGCAGGAGGTGTAGGTTTCCAAGACCTCACAGGTACTCCTAACTTTGGTATTGAAGATTTAGATGATGTTGCTAATTATGATCCTAATGGAAACGATGCATTAAAAGTTGCCCAGTTAAATAGTCTTGGAAATCAAGTTATATGGCAAACATTGCCGAGCCAAACTGCAGGTGAAGCTCAAATTTGGAGTGCTTACTTTGACTATGATCCAACAGCAGCAGATTTAAATGATGTTGGTAATCCTAGCGCTGTTTCTGCTAATGGTTACGTTGCTTTTAGAAATGATCCTTTATGGAATTTTAGCCCTTCTGTAATACGGGGTCAATTTAGAGGCACATCTGGAAATACTACTGTAGTAAACTGGGACTCAACTAATACGGGTGGTAATGTAGTTTATACAACATTAAATCCTCCCGGCGCTTTGATGCAACCGGGCGATGGTTTTGGTGCAAATTATGCTTTTGCGGTTTCAAGTGATGGCATTTATCGCGTTCGCTTGCAAGGTGTATTTAGTTGTAATCATACTTTACAATCCTATCAAATTAAACCTCTTTCTATGGCTGTATTAAAAAATCAAATCGCAGATGGATCCCCTAGTTGGGGAAGAGATCCTGTAATTGCACGAGCTGATACTAATGTTTCGTCAGGATCAGACGAAGGAGCTGATGATATTGTTGTAAGTTTATCTTGTGAAAGAATTATTAGTTTAAATTCAACTGATAGGCTTTTTTGTGTTGTTAATCAAAGGACACAAAGTGTTTATATGTCAAGTGCTAATTGGATTATTGAAAAGATAGGCTAATTAATGGAATATCCTTTAGTTTTAGTACATTGGTTAGATCACGAAAGCAGTGGCGGTCCAGAATGGGAAGATTTAGAGTCTCAACTTGAATGGGCTGCAGAGCTTCCTCCGATCGGACAGACTGTTGGTTGGGTTATTTGGGAAGGCGAAAAGCATATTGTTCTAGTTGATACTATTATGAATAATACAGAAACTGGTACTGCCCACAAAATCTTAAAACAAAACATTATCTTTAAACAGGAGCTACAATGATGGATGAACGATTAGCAAAACTAAGAGACATGCTTATTGATAGCACTATTGAATATCTTAAAGAAGAAATTTCTGATAAGTCTATTAATTCTGCCCGAGCTGTGCTAAAAGATTTAGCCCCTCGAGAAGATATTGAACTTAGTGAAAAACAAGCTGAACGTATTCAGCAGGCTATGGGCGATGCGCCTTTTAAAATTAAGTAATCGTGGGGACTGCCATAATAGGTAGTCTTCGCATTAAGGAAATACTATGACTGATATATCAAATAGGATAAACCCTAGTATGATTCCGGATAATGTTCCGGACGAAGCTGTTCAAGATTTCCGTAACTTTGCGTATTACGTTATGAAATACATGGGTTATGGAGAACCAACTCCTATCCAGTATGGAATTTGTGAATCGCTTCAAAATTATAATACTGATATGATTTTAGCAGCAGGTCGAGGTACAGGCAAATCTGTAATTACTTCTATGCTTGCTTCTTGGTGGCTGCTAAGAGATCCTAACGTAACAATCCTTGTTACTTCTGCTACAGCTCAAAAAGCTATTGACTTTATGAGCATGACAAGGCAAATTTTGCAGGTTGTTCCTTTTATGAATCATTTGCTTCCCGGCGAAGATGATGTGGATAATGCTCTTGCTTTTAATTCAGCAGCAAGAGTAAAAGTTAGTCAGGATAAATCTGTTTCAGCTGCTGGTATTATGTCTCAAATTGTAGGTAAACATGCTGATTATATTGTTGGTGATGACTTAGAAGTTCGAGGCAATTGCGATACACAAGAAGCTAGAGACAAACTATTAGGACGAATACATGAGTTTGAATCTATCCGCAATAAAGGAGGGCGTGTCATTTTTCTTGGTACTCCCCATACTCGTGACTCTAACTATAATAAGCTGGCTGCAGCTGGGTATCCTTTTATTAAGTTTCCTTCTGAGTTTCCCGATCCAACTATTCCTTCTCGCATGGAAAACATTGCTCCATGGATTATGGAACGTATGGAAGAACTGGAAGCAGAACCAAGTGAAGCTACTCAGCCCGAACGTTTTGATAAAGAAGTATTAATGGAAAGATATGCAAAAATTGGACCAGCAAACTATGCTCTTCAGTTTTTGTTAGATACTTCTATTTCTGATGATGAAAAATATCCAATCAAACTAAATAACATTATTTGTACAGACGTTGGTTTAGATATGTTTCATCAAAAAGTACAACATGCTAGATCTACTCCAGTAGATTTTGCAACCTATGGTATGGCTGGAGACAGGGTATTTAAACCTATGTATAAAAGCGATAACATGGAAGACTACATTGTTACAACTCTTCACGTTGATCCTTCTGGTCGTGGTAAAGATGAAACAGGTTTGGTTGTAGCTTCTGCTACTCCAACAGGTTATATCTGCGTTCATGAAATGATTGGACTACCCGGAGGCTATGATGAACAAACACTTACATCAATAGCTAAATTAGCTAATCAATATAAATGCCAGTTAATTAGATACGAAGGAAACTTTGGCGATGGCATGTTTGGTCAGTTACTTTTACCTATTGTTAAACGAGTTTGTGGTCAAGTAGGCGTCGAAGAGTTTAAAGTTGTAGGACAAAAAGAACGAAGAATTTTAGATGTTCTTGAACCCGTCATTGCAACACAACGATTAGTTTTTGATCCACGTGCAATGAATGATAAAGAAAATCAAATACAGTTAACTAGACTTACATATAAACGCGGCGCATTGAAACATGATGATAGAGTTGATGCTCTTTCACATGCTATTAGTTATTACTCTGAAATGCTTGGAGTAGATGTTGATGCTGTAATTGCAGCTAATGAGCATAAAGCATACAAAAATGAAGTTGCTTTATGGGCTGATGATAGTCGTCGCAATGATATGATTATTAAAACTTGCACATCCGGCGCAGCTCGGATTGATAATCCTAAACCAAAGCTTTATAAACAAGGTCGTTTAATAAGCTGGAAAAATATGAAGAAAGGAGGCCTGTAATGGCCGATCCCGTATCAGCAACTATTGCTATCGGTAGTCAGGTTTTAGGCTCTGTAGCTGGAGCACGAGCTGCTAATGCTCAAGAAGCCCAGCGAAATCAAGCAGCACTTGATCAATTTAATGTACAACAGTACAATGCTGAAGCACAGGTTATCCAATCAAACATGCGTGGCCGATTGCGTTCTGCTGCAATTGCTAAACAAAATAGAACTATTGAGCGTAATTCTTTACGTGAACTTTATTTAAATTCTGAATCTTTGCAAATTGAGCAAAAAAATAGAAAGTCTGATTTAGTTCGAAAAAGCAATGAACATGCTGCAATGATTAATACTCGAACTGAGCAGTCTAATATACAATTAGATTCTGCTATGGCTGATCGATTACAAAATCTTCAAACAAAAGAACTGCTTAAAGGAGTAAGTGATACGAATAGGCAGTTTGGTATTCAGCGCCAAAACCTTATAGAATCTCGAAAAAAACAATTAGCTTCTCGTGGTGATGAAACTTTTGTAGCTCAGCGTTTTTATCGTGGAACTCAAGGTAACTTTTATGACAACAGTTCTGCTCGCATGACTGGAGCTCTTATTGAAAGTGCTGGCTCTATAGCTGGCGGAATTTACGGATATAATAACCCATGAGTCAGTTTCAACAACCACAAGATAATAGATATATTCGCCCCGGAGTTTTAGATCTTGGGACTGGACGCCAATTTGATAGATTGTCTGTTTCTACTAGAGGAGAAGGCAATATTGGAACTGGTGCTCAAGGTGGTGGGTTTGTTCAAGGTCAATCTCGTGTAGGAACTGGTCTTTCAGGCGTTGATCCTTTAGCTCAAATTCTTGGCACTGTATCAAAAAGTGTTGATAATTTTATGCGAGCAGATAAGTTAATGGCTGAAGCTGTAGATAATCAAAGAAATAAAGAACTAGATAAACTAGAAGAACAGCTTCAAAATGCTATTGCTTTAGGGGAAGATTCTCCAGAAAAAATGGCAGAAGATCATCGCAATCGTGTAGATGAGTATTATAGAAAAACAGGTAAATTACCTAAACGTGGTACTTCTCGTAAACGGTTTGGCGAAATAAGAACAAAAGCTGAACAATCTGTTCGTAATTTTGAGTTTGGAAACGAATTTAACGAACATTTGGATAAAATGAGCACCTTTGCTGGACGAACTGAAGATGAAATTCCTGAAATTTTGTCTTTTAGAGCTCGCTATGAAGGTGGACCCCATGAAGAAAAGGCAATTGAACTTACTCAACAAGCTTTAAATAGTGCTCAAGCTCGATCGCAACAAGCAGAAGATCGAGATAATGCAAGAATTCTTGCAAATAGATTTGATCAACAACTTGTAACTGATAAAATTATTTCCTATGAAAACGGAAAACAAGTTATTAATGTTGAAAAAATTATTAGTATGGCTTCATCTGGGCCAAATGCTTTTGATTTAAGTGATCCTGATGCTATAGACAAATTAGGGGCTATGTTTATTAGTAGCATTGATATCAGCGATATGGATCAAAGAAGTCAAGATATATATCTTCGAGAATTTTCAAAATTTTTTGCTATTCGTGGACGAGAGTTTATTCCTGCAGCTCGACAACATTTGCAAGAGCTTGATCGACGCGAGCAGCGTATTCAACATCAAGCAGAATGGAAAGAAAGTTTACTTTCTGGAGTAGTTGCTCCTCCTACTTCTACTAATCCTTTTGTAAATTTGACTAATTATTTACAATCTACAGCTACAGCTTTTGCAACTTTAACTCCACAAGCACAAGAAGCTGATCGATTAGATAAAATGGCTGCATTTATGGTAACTGGCACTTCTAGATATGATGCTCTTCCATTAGATCAAAGACAAAAAGATGATCCTTCACAACGTGTTATGAAAATCATGGGCTATTTATTACAAGATAGTATAGATATTGCTGATGATCTTGAAAATCCAGAAGATGCTCTTCAAGTTATGGCTGATGCTCGTAAAGCCATGCCACGTACTCTTGATGAAGCAATTATGACAGGGCTAATTCCACTTGTAGATGGTCAACCTCCTAAAGGCATGGATGAAACTACATGGAATAGTCTTAGAAAAAATATGGATCAAACAATGCGAGCTGAACAAGCTAAACATATTAAACCAGTATTTGAGCGTGGTGTAGAACAAGCTACAATTACTGGCGATTTTATGCAACTTGGTCGACTTAATAATCAACTTATTCTTTTATCGGGAGAAGCTGATCTTGGATTAGCTGGTCCGTATGGAATGCTTGAAGACGGCAACTCAATTGAAATTCTTCCAGTAAGTCAAGCAGGCAGAGAGTTTTCAGACCTTGCTTTATCTCTTCATAGAGCAAATAATAAAATGAAGGGAAATATCTCTAGTAGCAGTAGAACCCATAATATGCTTAAATTTGGATTTGATGCAGAACAAGGAGATCAAAGTAGCTATGTGTCTATTCAAGAAATTAGTGACTCTCCTGTTATGCGTGCTACTGGTAAATCTATGAGTGATTATCTTAAAGCTAATCCAGATGATGTTTCTGGAGCCTTAGCTGCCGTTTCTGGAACTATTAATAGTATTGATTATGATCCAAATAATCCTATTAATGCATTTGATGAAACACGTGCTGTTATTGCTGCATTAGAACAAACTTCAGATGTACCAGCTACTGTAGCTCAAGCTATGGTAGATGCTGCAATGGTTGTTGGTTATGCTAGAACTAGAGGTACAGAAAATGGAGATGCTTCTATTGTTGTTAATTCAGATTTAACTGGTAGAATCATGTCTGCTATGGGTAGTTCAAACTCTTCTGCTTTGACTGGAGAAAATGGAATTTTTATTGGTACATTGTACGAAGCATTAGGAACTAATCCTCAAATACGTAAAAAAGTATTTGGAGAACATCTCGATCGTGCTGAATTAACCTCCAATCTAATCAAACGTACAGGTGTTACTTTTGACCCCGAAAAGTATAACTGGAGTGGAGCAATTGATATTCCTGTTTTAGAGAGACAACAAGCTGTTAAAGGTTTTGATAATTTAGACGATTTAGCTAGCTCAAGTGATCAAGGATATCTTAGTATTGCTGATAAAGTTCTTAAAGTTGCTTTAGATCCGGTTGGTGAACTTTCTATGCCTGATGGTATTCCTTCTGAATTGCAAGAGGGTTTATTAGCTATGCATGCAAATGTTGATGAGCATATGCAAACAATACGCAAACAGTATGGAATTCCCGAAGAAATGACAATGGGAAGTTTTCTTAGTTTAGTTGCTCCAGAAATTATAGATGATCTTCAAATTACCGTAGCTTCTGCATTTGGTGATCAAAATCAATATCAACAAATGATGAGTGATCCTAAAAAAATGGCATCCGTTTTAAGCGTTGGTTTAGAAGATGCAATTCAAAGGTCTCTTGCAGGTAAGACTGTAATGGGTCTTCAGCCTTACTCTGATCCTGAAGGATCTTTAGCTCATCTTGTTCGTGAAGTTGGTCAAGAAAATGCTAACCCTGCAGCAATTGCTGATAGAGTTTTTGATACTTCTATTCATGACAGTGCTCTTGGTGCTGGTCATGAGTATGTTCTTGGAAATGAGCAGGTAATTTATGAAAAGGTTTTTACAGATTCTTTTCCTAATTTACTTGGAGATACACCTTTTCAACAAGTATGGGAAATTGCTTCAACAGGCAAAAATCCAGAAGATGTAAGTTTTTTTGATCTTGTTAAAGCTAAACTTGTAGACGTTGATGGTGCTCCAATTAGAATAACACAACAAGAACTAAATAAAACTCAAATTGAAACATTATCAGACGGATCTATAGAAATGACTTTTCCGTCTATTGGGCAAACTTTAAGGTATCGTCCTTATAGAAGTCTTAATGATATGGATTTTGCTCCTTTAGGTAGAGATACTGATCCAACAAGAATACTTGGTCCTGTTAAAACGCTTGATCCTACTCGTGCTTTTGAAGCTGCTGTAATGCGATCTCCGGTATTTGGAATCCGTGCAGCTAATATTCAAGCTCAAGAAGAAGCTAATAAAAAGATTATTGAAAAGTATGATACAAACGGTGATGGCAAGCTAACTGGTGCTGAGCGCGATGCTGTGAGGCGTGACAGAAATCAAGCAAAGCGAGGAGGATAACTATGTTTATGATTCCTGATGGAGATAATTGGCTTGATCCTGAAACAGGAGAAGTTATAGATCTTCAAGGTTTTGAAGTTAATGGTAAGCGAGAAAGCCTTGAACGAACTGAAACGGGTTATCGAAAACACCCGCTTCCTGATAATTTAATTATAGCTAGAGGTGCTGCTCATGGTCAGCTTTCTGGCGAAGACTATCGTCTTTTAATAGATAGCGGATACGATGCAGTTAATATTGCTAATCGTAACTCACAATTTATTTTAATGGGGATGAAAAAATAATATTTACCTGAGCCTACTTAGCGGGAGGCTTAGGTCTTCCTAACATACGTCACCCAGCAGGAGCTGCATGATAATGTCTGATAAAGATAATTTATTTTCGGTCTTGGGAAATCTTCGTTCAGCAGATGAAACCCTTGACACTTTACGCAGAAAGCGTGAAATTACTGATAACATTTTAGAAAACAATAGTAAGCTTCAAGAGCAAGACCTTTCAGGCCAATACTGGTATGATGCTGAACAAGGTGCTTTTAAAGATGATGCCACTGATACTGATTACGCTGATGCCGTAGAAGCTGAGTGGGATTTAGGAGCTGCTGATACTCCACGTGGATTAACTGGTGCTTATAATCGTAAACGATTTCTTGACCGATCTCAATCTATGTTATCTCTTGCTCGTACTATTCGAGGAATTGATAATAATGCGACTTTAGATGCATTAGCTAAATCAGCTAAATACGACTATAGTGAGTCTGGTTGGGCTCAAATGGGTCGTGGTGCAGTAGGAGCTATTAACATATTTCAAGATATGACTGCTGATACTAAGCAGTTCAAAGAACAAGTTAAAGCTGAAATTGGAGCTGGTGTTCCACAAGATTTAGAATTACACTTCACTCCTGAAAAGTTTGTGAAGGCTGTTCGTGAAACTAGAGCTACTGCTTTAGCTATGGATGAATATGGCATTACTGCCGAAAGCTTAAAAGGCGTTTCTAATTACGCTGATGCTGTTGAAGCCTTATCTACCCAATTGTGGATGCGAGGTCGAGAGCAGCGAGCTAGTCAACAAGTATTATCTAAAAGCGAAAGTACGCTTAAATTTGCTGCTAACTTAGGTAATATGATTCTTCAAGATCCTGATATGGCTGCAGAAATTGGATTAGAAGTTGGATCAACAATTGCTGTTGGAGTTATTTCTGCTGGTACTGCTATACCTGCATTCCTTGCAGCTAGAATTGCCCGTCGTGGTGCTTCCTTAACTAAACAGGGTTTAAGTATTACTAAAATTCAACGAAAGTTGGAAAGAGGAGAAAGCATTACTCGAGGATGGGAAGCTGTAGCACGTGCTGCAGAAACAGCTCATATGTATAAACCCGGTTTATCTACTGGTGGTAATATTTTTGAAGCTGTTGCTCGCTCCGGTAAACTTGGAACACGTGCTTCTCAAACAAGTGCTTTTATTGCAGGCCAAATGGTAGATGGATTTATAGGTGGAGCTGGTGCTCGCTATAGATCTAATGTATTTACTAATGCTGAAGCAGTAGGACTTTACGGAGATTATGCTGATTTAGTACCCGAAACTGACCGTCTTATGTTAGATGGAGGTATGGGTATGGTATTTTCTACTTTCTTAGGATTAGGCTTTCGATTTGGTGGCCGTAAATTCTTAAATCAATTTAGAGAAAATAAACCACAACTAGGTTTTGATGACTTTGCTCAACAAAAACTTGATGCAGCAAGAACCGAAAAAGAACAACTTCGTGCTCTTTATGGGACAGATGATGTCTCTGGAGTTAAAGCTTATCAAGCTGCACGAGCAATGAATAATGATGCTACTCTTCAAATCTCTTTAGCAACTAATAAAGATTTAGGACCTGAACAACTTCCAGATTTTACTAAATTAATTGGAAACTTAAATCAAGGCATTCCAAGCATTGAGTTTAATTTTGCTCTTGGTCGTGTCATTGACAATTTAAAGGGTCGCACAATTAGTGAAGAGTCTTTAGCTCTTCGAGTTCTTGAAGATCCCGGATTTATTCGGGCCCTTGAAGGCAATGAACGCTTGACTCCAGAAGCTTTACAAAATAAAATTAAATATCAACGTGCACATCTTGCCCGTCTTACGGGAGAACGTGATGTTGATCCTGATATTGATAAAAAAATAAATGAAGGCAAATCACGAGAAGAAGCTATAGCTGAACTTCGTGCTGAGCGTCTTGAAGAAATTAAACAAAAACAAGCTGAACTTGAAGAACGTGAAGCTATAAAAGCTGCTGAAGCTGAAGCTGAAGCTATTCGTAAAGCAAAAGCTGAAGAACAACGACTTAAAGAAGAAGCCGATAAAGCTGCTGAAGATGTTGTTAAGGCTAAAGCAGAAGCTGAAGCTGCTCGTAAGGCTGCTGAAGAACAAGAAGCAGAACTAGAAGCTAAAGCTAAAGAATCTCCTGAAGAAGAAATTGATTCAGGTCAGCTTCAGACTGTAAAAGCTAAAGCTGAAGAAGCTGAAACTAAAGTTACAGAAGCTGATAAACAACTTGCTGCTATTACGCAAAAACAAGAAGAGTTTGATTTTGATGCTGCTCTTAAAAAACAACAAGAACGGCAACGTGCTGATCGTGCTGTTGTTGATAGAGAACGTGAAGCTTTATCCCAACGAGAAGAAGATATTCGACTAGGCCGTAAAGGCGGAGCTGGTGGATTAGATGATACTGCATTAGTACATGTTGACTATCAAAAAACTCTTGAGCTCGAACAAAAGAAACAAAAACTCGAAAGAGCTGAACGATACTTAGGTGAATCCGAAGCCCTTCAGCCTGACAATGCTTGGATCCGGCGTAACATCGATCCAGAGTGGGACCGAGAAGGTCCTGAAGTAGTTAGTCGTGCTGAGGTTAAAAAAATTATTGAGGCTCGAAAACAAAAACTTGAAGAAGAAGCTAAAGAAGTAACAGACCAAGACCTTGCAAATCAAGAGATTCTTGATAACGAAGGAGTACGTGCTGATGCTGAGCTTTTCCTTGAAGGACAAAAAGTCCAAACTCAAGCTTTACATAATGCATTCTTAGCTGCTGGTCGTGGAGACTTTACTGGAGATCCTGCAAGATTTAGATCTGTACGTGTGCGTACCGATGATCAAGCAGAAATTGATACTCTTGCTGCTCGTGAAGATGCTAAAAAAAGAAACGCTAAGTATAGCCGAGAAGACGACCTTGATTCTCTTAGAGAAGCTGAAGTTGGTCTGGCTGCGCTTCAGCGCCAACCTAGTCTTGGTACTAAGACAGAAGATATTGGCACTGCAACTTACGATTCACTAGCTGCTGTCTTTGCTGATACTAAGACTCTAAAGGACATTGATCTTGAAAACGTCTTTGGAGAAGCCATCGTTGAAGGCACTACGCCTGCTACGATGCGATTCGACATGGATAAAGCTCGTCAGGTAATTCGTCAGCGTATTGATGCTGCTGAACCAATTCAGCGAAATCCTGATGCTCTTCTTACTCCTCAACAGCTCCGACTCCGTCAGGCGTCTGAGATTGCTGACTGGAGAGCATCTAACGCTGCACGTAGGGCTGCTGATTCTGAGTCCGGCTTTGCTGGAGCTGCAGATGCCCAAGCGTGGGAAGACGGTTTCTGGTCCTCCTTGATGCTTCGTCTAAAAGAGACAGGCAATAATAAAAATGCTGCATATCTTCGTAGCCCTCAGGCGCTTAAAGATTACATCAACAGTCAGTTTATTCCCTACATGCGAGGCGAGCTGATTGATCTGGGCAACGGTAAGTCTGACTTTGTTACACCAAAAATGGCAGCATTTGCTATTGCAGATATTGTTCACGGTAAGTCAGATGGCCGTACCCGATATAAAACTACTATTAATGAACTTAACGAAGAGACAGGAGTTACTACACAAAAAACTACTGACTCTGAGTTTATTGAACGCATATCCCATGCTCAGCCCGGAACTGATCGAGAGATTGCTCGAGTCTTGGCTAAGCTAGAGTACGATGCTCGTATGGAAGCAATTGTTCGCCTTGATTTTGATAGCCCCGGCCAGCCCTCGCTGGATCAAGCTATTAAGTTTATTAAGGATGGAAATCTGCAGCAGGATAATAATCGAGCTCTTAACCGTGAGGAGTTTGCTACTAGAGCTTTTTGGATTCCTCCTGCCCTTCGTACAAATCTTGACCGCATAGATGAAGATATTGATGCACGTATTGAACGAGTAACTAATGAATTGCTTGAAGAAGACTTTACGGCTTATGATATTCTTCACGACGACTTTAAGACCCGTCAGGGGGATTGGGGTGTTGCGGTTGAAGATGCCAATGGTATATTCTTTAAAAACCATGGCGTTGCTGGTGGATTCCCTGTTGCTTCTGCTATGCCAAATCCTGAGGAAGGATACTCCTTTGGTATGGCTGTTCTTGATGCTCATATGCTCTTGCACCCACAAACGTGGATGGATACTATCTCTGCTCAGAAGCGGGGACAAATGTTACGTGATGAGATTACTGCATTAGAAGCAAAGGATAAACTGTCAGATGCTGAGGCTAAGCGCCTACAAGTTTTGAAGTCAGGCTCCTATGTTACTTCTATTGATGGTAGTCAAAACGGTGTGCGCCATGCGCATGCTATGGCCATGCTTGAAGGCGAGCAAGCTTTTGAGACTCTTGCTGAGTTTGTTGCTAAAGGAACTGGCAAAAAACGTGACTTTTATCAAGACCTTCGTACAACTACTCTTAAATTTTTCCAAGAAACTGATGATCCCCGTGCCAAGATTTGGTTGAATCTTGGTTTGGTCCAAGACGCAGTCAAGGGCCGTAAGTTTGCTAAAAAACCTGTTATGGTTTTGCCCTATGGCGCAGGCAAAAAAGCTATTACCAACTCTATTCGAGATAGCCTAAAAGAATTACCTGCTGAAAAACTTCGTGAATTTGATGCTGAAGCAGATCGAATCGGCGCTAGTCGAGAAGAGCTTATTAACTATCTTGGAACAGAATGGTTTGGTAAACAACAAGAAAAGAAAGCTGGGCTTATCCAGAAGGCTCTTGACCTTCCTGATGCAGATGCTCAAATGAAAGTCATTATGGCTGATTCTTCAAAAACTGACCCGTATCGCCAGCTTGCTGACGAACCGGATCGTTCGGTTGCTTTGAAGGGTATGCTTGATGAAGCACAAAAGCTTTCTGAAAATACTGGAATGGATCTTGAAGAAGCATTTTATGCTGTACAAATTCAAACTCGAGCTTTAGCAATTACTCGAGCAGATGATATTCCTCTTGAAGCTGCAGCTCAAATGGCGCGTCGTCAATTTGCTCGTGAAATGAACTTGATGCATGAGGCTAAAAAGTCAGGAGATTATTCAAAGGTTATTGCAGCCGGTGAAGCTGGTGAAATGGGCTTTGTAGAAAACTCCCTTCGGGCAATGATGCGTTCTGAATATGTTCAGTCTGAGTCTGCTCAGGCTCGGGCTACCATGGATCAAACTGGTCAGGCTGGTGCTCGTATTCAACTTCCAGAAGAAGCTGAAGGCTCGTTCTTTGCTCAGCAGCTTATGGACTGGCGTAGCCGTATGGTTACTCCAAGAAACCAAGAGTTCTTTGCTAAGGGTCGTAAGTCTGAGCGGGCAGTAATGGATATTCTGCAAGTTCTAGAAGAAGGCGAATCTGTTGTATACAAAACTTCTAAAGCTGAAGCTGAAGCTGATCTGCATCGAGTAGATGACGATTCTTTAACTTCTGACGAATGGTTTGCTAAACATATTGATGAAGAAAAAACAATTGCTTCTGGAGTCTTTGGTCTTCGTGATGTAGAGCTAAGAGATCGTCCTCGTGGAAAATCTAAACGTCGCGTTCTTGAAGAAAAAGCTATGAGCCTTAAAGGTAAAGAGCTTGAAGCTGAACTGAAGCGTCTTAATATTAAAAACTATTCACGAATGAAAGCCGTTGAAAAACGTGCAGCTGTTCGTGATGCTTTAATTGAAGCTGAAAAGCTAAGAATTAAAAAGCTTGTAGTTAAGTCTGCTATGGCTGAAGCTGCTCCAGAGTTTGCTCCTCCTGTTCGTCTTGATGAAGCAGGTAATGTAGCTCAAATGAGTCGCTTAACTGAAGCTGAAAAAATGGATCGATGGGAAGCTCACTCTGAAGATATTCGTAACTCAAATTCTCGTGCTAGCGAAATCTATAGTAGATTAGATAAAGACGGGAAGAAAGCATACGAAAAAAACTATGGTCGACCAATGGAATCGCTTGTCGGTCCTAATGGAGAGCCTATGGTTCAAGAAAAGGTTATTACTTCTGAAGCCTTTGCAAAACTTGAAGATGCGGGTGAAGTTAGTCCTCAAGCTTCTCAAACTATGGGTGGTGCTTTAGGTACAAGACCTATTCATCCTACTGAAGCTACTGACATGATGCTTGGTGTTCCTGCTGTACGTGAGCTTGCTCAAAATCGCAGCATGGGACAGCAGGGTATTACTACTAAAACAAAAGATGGTAAAATCCAAAAAACAACCAAGCGTATTGAAATTGATGGAGAAGCTTCTGGACTTCAAGCAGTACGCCGAATTCAAGATGGAGGAGATATTGTTTCTCGAGCTGAGCGTCATCGTGTTACACATACAGATGAAACTCAGCTACCTATTATTGATAAATCAGAAGAAATGTTTGATCCTGAGTTACTTGGACGAATGCCTGATGAAACTCGAGATTTAATGATTCAAACTACCCTTACCCGTCATGCTACTAAGTTTGGTCTTAGTGATCTTGTCGAGGCAGAAGAGTGGGGCGAAATATATGCTCACCTTGTGTGGCGTAAAAATATGGAAGCTTACGGTAAAGATCTTAAAAAGCTGCAAACTATGGCGCAGCGTAAAAATGAATCTTCCGAAGCTTATATGAAACGTCGCCAAGAAGCAGAAATGAAACTTTTTGCTAAGTGGGAACAAACTACACGAGAAACTCGAGAAGGATTTGAAAAAGCGGCTAATGATGAGTGGGATTCTCATAAGATTGATCCGTTTAAGAAAATCCAAACTGTAGATGCTCGTGATGCTGAGGGTAAACCTCTTACTCGTCGTGAAGCTATTCTTAGATCTGCTAAGTTGCGATCTGATGGTAGCTTACGCTCTGATGTAAGCGCAGCTCAACGTACTAATATTGATTTAATTGCTGGTGAATCTATTGATGGTGTTCGTCATGCTGGTTCAGAAATGCCTGCTCCAATTGAAATGTCTTCAATGTCTACAGTTGGCGGTCTTTTACCTATGGCAGGTCGAAGTGATAATAAAATTTATGCTTCTAATGGTGAAGATCTTGGATCTCAAGGCTTTGCTCGTTCTCGTAAGGCTAATGGCCAAGCAGGAGAGTACGTAGCATTTGACGATCTTTCAGATAATGCAATTCTTAAAGTTCACTTTGTTCACTCAAAAGACCGAGCAGGAGCTACTGGTTCTGTCGGAATGAGAGAAGATATTTCTCTGCTTGCAGGCTTAACTACCTCTAATGGTAAAACTATGACTGTTGCAGAAGCTCGGGATTTATTGGCAAATGCTGGATCAGAATCTGGTGAAGGTTCTATTATTGCTGGCTCTAAAGGTAATGTACGTTTCTTTACAACAGATGGTATTGAAGTAATTGATGGTATTTTTGCTGGTCATAATATTCGTCGTAATGGTACTCGTAATGAACATTATTGGATTCTTCAAAACTCTGCAAACCGATTCTTAGGAGATCGCTTATCTGTTTCTGCCCTTACACAGCGTCCCGTTCGTAGGCATAAGTCTACTTGGGAATTAATGGATGATCGAGTTCGTAGGAAAACTGCAGGCACTCGCATTGCTAATGAAAATAAAGTTATGCTTGATTGGCTAAAGGAAAAAGATCCTAAGGCTATTAAGACCTCTTCATTCCTTGGTAATGTGATGGACTTAGGACAATACTGGGCTCGTCCCGAGTTTCGTGATAGGTTGTATATGTCTGAATATGATCGTACTCTTGCAGATGCTAAACAACGTTTAGGCATTGAAGCTACTGAAATTACTAATAATGTTCATAGCGAAACAATTACTAATCTTCGTAATTATATGTTAGATGTGCCTGAAGGAAAATTAGTTAGTGAGGCTACTATTAGATCTTTAGCTAATGAAAGCACTAGAACTCGACGTACTGATTCTGATATTACAGGCGAACCTTCTCGAACTCTTGTTAGAACAGGAAACAATCGTAAAGATGTTGTAACAGATAATTGGATTACTAAGACTACTCCTGCTGAATTAGTTAAGGGTAAAAAACAGTTTTCTGCTGATCAAGTAAATGATCTTATTGCAGATCTTGAGGCTGATCAAGATTCATTTAATCCATCTATTAAAGATCCAATTGAAGCTCGAGAGGGTGATGAAGGATTCCTTGGTAGTCGGATTACTCCTAATGAGATTAAGTTTGCTAAGCAGATCGCAGGATTGCAGATGCTGTCGGGCAATGATCTTATGGTTATTGATGCCGATTACATTGCTCGCATGGCTCCAGCAACTATGGAAGGTATTAAAGCTTCTTCTGGTATGCGTGTTGAAAATATTGTGGTTTTAGCCAATGAAGGCATTGCCCACATGCGTAAGATGCGTAAGCTTGTCAGCTTGGCAAACCAAGATGGAGTTACTGGTCATGGTATGACTGGTCTTATTTTGCGTTTAGCTTCTGATGGCGAGATTGATCTCGATAATGTTACTGATGCAACCTACGCTAGGATTAACCGAGCATGGCATGACCATGAAGTCGGCGGCGCTGATCGAGGTGCAGATAATCTTAATAGTCCTGAAGTTATTTCACATTACCAACATCAAATTAATAATGCTAAGAAGATCCTTGCCTCTGAAGATAAGGATCCGTTTAGCGACACTACTACTCGCACCTTCCAAGGTGACTTCGTAGACCAAGCAGGCCAGAAGCGTTCTCCTGAATACTTTATGGAAGCAGACAACTATAGTCGCCTTTCTGGAGAGCATGCTAGGTTCAATGACTTCTTAGAGGATTTGTTGGCTTCGGAAACCTTGGACTTGCCTCAAGTTCGTATGCTTCGTGCTACGACTGCTCAAATGGATGGTCGTATCTTTGCTGGCCTAAAGCTTGAAGAGCTGACTGATGCTGACTTCCGCGCTCAAGCAAAAGAGCTAGGTCTTGGGTCTGCTAAGAAGGCACGTGCTCGTGCGTTGTCTTACAGTAAGGGAAGCTTTGGCTTGTCTCTACTCAAAGGACGCATAGGTCGAGATATCGATGCCGTAGATGTTATTCTTCACGAAGTCGGACACGTGTCTATTAACCGAATGCTTGCAGAAAACTCTCCTGAGCTTGAGGTTGCGCGTAACATGGCTAAGTCTGCTGAAGGTGAAGCTGCTCTCCGTGAAATGGTTAAAGTCATGCATGGTGGTAAGTTTACTCAAGAAGCTGCTAGACAGTTTAAATATTTTAAAAAAGATCCTGATGAGTTTTTAGCAGCATGGTTCTCTTATACTATGATGTCTCGAACTCTGGATGATAAGGCTACTATTGTTGCTGCCTATCGAGCTCATAAAGGCTGGGGCACTGCAATTGCTAATATTGTGCGTAAGATGGCATCATATGCTTATCGGCGTATGTCTGGATTCTCTAGAGCCCTTTCAGGCTTGGAGCCCAGCTACGGTCGTAAAATGAACGAGATCATGGACCACCTTGCTGGTCGTACTGATGTTGCTCCAATGGATAAGCCTAATAACTTTGCTGCTTTTCACGCAGAAGCTGATGGACGAGCTGCAAATGTTAAAGCAGCAGAAGCTGAAGTCGAAGCTCTTAGAGCTGCAGGTGTTGAAGAAAATGAGCCTCTTATGATAAATGCTTTAAAAGATCTTCAAACTGCAATTGATGAAGCGTTAGATACTTCAGATCCCGCCCACTTTGGTGGAGATGGATTTGGTGGTCGTACTCTTCGAGACTTCCTTGCTGAAAAAGTTGAAGAACGATTTACCGAAGATGGTATTATAAACTTTGGACGCATGGTTAAAGAAGACCCAACTGCTGCTGAACAATTTCTTGCTGTTCATCTTTTACCTAAATTGCAAGAAGGTCGTTATGCGAATGTAGAAGGCGTAACTCGATCAATGGTAGAAGACTCAAGAATGACTACTAGCGAAAAAGTTAGTTTACGTACTCGAATGGATAATATCATTTTATCTCCTTCAAATGCTTCACATACAGTTAATTCTAGAGTTCAGCTTCAAATTGGAGATACTAGATTTTCTCTTATGCAGCTTATATCAGAACTTGTAGATAACCATTCAGTGCTTACACAAGCTCGTTTAAATGGAAATCAATTTAGTACTCTTACTGCTCAAGCTCGAGCTTTAGAATCAAATATAGTTCGTCCTATGGCTATGCTAGATGATGAACTACGTATGGCTTTGGCTAAAAGCACTAATAATCTCCGTGGTAAATCACGAACATTAGCTACTGCAGGAAATGAAGATTTTCAGATGCAGTTAGCAAGTCTTCGTGAAATAGCCGGTAAACGTAATCTTCCTAGAGGAACTAAGCTACGAAAAACAGCTGATGCAGAGTTTGAAAAACTTGATCCACAAGTTAAAGAAGTTGTTGATAAAATGACTAAACAATTTGCTAAAGCTTCGGGCGAAGTTAAATCTGCTGCTCGATTGGCTAATCTTATTGGACAACGACGTGCTGAAGCTTCTGGTCTTGTGCCTATTCGTTTACGTGCAGAACATATGACTGATAAATCTAAAGTTGGAGGATTTGGTCCTGAACTGACTAAACGATATGAATCTAGTATGCTTAAGTCTAAAGACTTAGATATGGATACATTAATTGGTGTTGGTTTACTTCCTTCTCCCGGTAAAGTTATTGATGAACAGGACTTATATACATATCTTAAAAATGCAGAAAAGAATGGATTTGTAGATAAAGACGCTCTTGAAATATTTGCTTCTTCTCCACGATTCCGCGAAACTGTTCAAGCTATTCGAAAAGGCGGATTTGCAGAAATTCCTGCTATGGATGAAATTCTTACAATTAAGGGACGAAATCTCTATATGCGTGGTATTTCTGAAGGCACAGATGCTTTTACTTCTGATGGAGGTAAACACATAACTGCACGTTTTACAGAAGAAGTAGTTAAATCTGGATCTGCTGCTGGTAAAGTATATTATCAAACTAATAGCTCTGGCGCTCAACTTCGTGCTCTTGGCCTTGGTCGTCGTGCTGGCTCTACCTCTTATTATTTTGGTGGAGATGCTTATATGGATGTAGATACACTTTTTGATGAACTTGGAGAATTTTTTGATTACGATGTGCGTACAGGTTCGGCAGCATTACAGCGCGGTATTGGAATGCAATCTGCTGATGCAGCTAATATGAGCCGTGCCTTTGAAGCAATTGGTATGAAAGTTCGCGGATTATCTGTTAAGTCTATTCTTGATCTTTTAGATGATATGGCTTTACGTCGTGGTAATCATGCAGCTAATGATACAATGAAACACGGTGTAGATCATCTTCGTAAAGCGTATGAACGTTTAGGTGGTGGATTACCTACTTATGAGCGAACTGGCAATATTGTTGCCGATGGTTTAGCTCGTAATGCAACTAATGTTGCAATGCTTAAATATGGTGGTAATCTTGGTGTAGCTATGCTTGCTGAAACCGCAGTAACAACTATGGTTGATATTGCTCCTCGTATGCTTATTACTCCAGTAAAAACAATGACAATGGTTTGGAGATCTATGACTGAAAGTATGTCTCCAATTCGTAAAACTCAAGTAGCAAGACAGCTTCTTTATGGAATGCATATTGCTCGAGATACTGTTTCTATGCGTTCATTTGATAGAAATGTAGATGACCTTGCAGTAGCTGATCCTAATACAGGCTGGCTTACTAATACATTACGTACTGGTGCTGGTCTTACCTCTAAGTTTTCTCTTGCCCCAACTGTGCAGACTTTTAACAAAGCTTTTGCTGCTTCGGGTGCAATGGATGATTTGCTTACCCACCTAGATTCTGCTGTGCGTATGCGCGAGCTGTTAGATGAAGCAGGCGGAGTTAAGAATAAAAAGGAATTCCAAGAGCTGGCTAAAAAAGCAGGCTTTGGGCGGAACTGGACTCTGGCTTTGCGTATGCAGGATGCAGGACTTCTTGATCCGTCAACAATCTCTCAGATTCGTGAGTTTGCTAATTCATCTGATGCTATGACTACTCGTATTCTTGATATTGATTCATGGTCAGATGAAGCAGCTAAATCTGCTGCTTCTCGTAGTTCTAAAGCTACTGAAATGGATACTGCAATTCGTGGTGTTCGCTACTTTATAGAAGAAGCAATTGCTAAGAATAACGTTGAACCTCGTGTTCTTGATATGAAGCTTACAAATAATACTGGTTGGTCTAAACTTATGGATGTTTTCTTATCATGGCCTCGTGCTTTTTATGCACAAAAATCTGTTGTTCGTCCCGGCTCTGCATTTGCTGGAGGCGCTGGACATATTGCAGCTTTTTATGCAGCTCAGGCTACATGGGATGCCATGTATACCACGATCCAAGATTTGGCTCGAGGTGAAGATGAAGATAAAATCTTAAATGAAGTTACTAATGATCCAGCAGGTTGGTATATGTCGAAAGCTGCACGTATGCCTTTATTTGGAATTTACTCTCAAGGTCTTGAAATGCTTGTAGATATAGGTCGTAATAAAGCTGCTAACTTAGGTGCTCCTATTGGATATCATACACGAGGTCAAGGAGATATTGACCTTGGATCAGCTCCAGTAATTGCAGCTATGAATAACTTTGCTACAACTATGATGGATGCTACAGAAGTTCTTTACGGAACAACTATTGGTAAAACTAATTCTCTTAGCACTAAAGATCCTCAAACTATGAATGCTTTTAATGGTATTTTAGATATGATTCCTTTAGCTAATATGCTTCCTGCTAAAGTTATGCGAGATTTATGGCAAGAAAAACCTAATAGCATGAATGCTGCTCGTGGTCAAGCATATTACGAAATGCTGCAAATGAAACGTCAACACGCTTATTGGCGTAAGCAACTTATAAATAAATACAGATAAGGATCCACTATGGATTTTGAATACTCACCATGGCCTGATATGAATAGCTTCCTTGATTTTTTGGAAGTAGACATGGAAGAGCCTACTCCTGAGCTGGATATGTCCGGCGCAATTGGGAGCGTTATGGAAGAGTTTTCATCTGATGCTAATATCTCAGCTATGGCTGGGACAGCTCCGGCTGTCCCAGTTGTGCCTGAGACTCAACCCCAGCCTGAAGTTGTATCAACTACAGCTCCAATGGCACCTAAGCCATTGGCTGGGGCGGGAGCTCCAGATGGGCTTTCACAATTAACACAAACGGGGCAACCAGCTGCAGAAGATTCTAGAGCTGATTCGCTTTTCGGAGAATAAAATGATGACGATTTATATTGGAGCAACTCCCAATGAAGCGAGGCTACAATCTGGTGGATTTAGAGATATTTCTCCACAAAATAAAAAGAAATTAAGAGATGGACAAAGACTAGCTAAAACAATTCCCGGTATTTTAAAAAAGTTTGAAGTCAAAGAAACTCCTGATGGAAGTGGTGAATTTTACGTAAGGTATAATAAGGATACCTTTGGCGGAAGATTTACTAATAAGTATACTGCTTTTGGTTCTGTAATGGGAACATACTTACGTAGAGGCGGAACATCTGCTATTAAGGATATTGAAGACGATTTAAAACTGTGGACTCCATTTACGTCTTCTATATATAATACGTCTGCAAACTTTGGAGCTAGTGGTCCTCCGCTAGTTGGTTGGTGGAACTCTCAAAATAAAACGGTAAATGCAAGTAATGATGTTACGTCATTAACTGATTTGTCAGGTAATGGAAACAATATGGGAGCCATGCCTACAACTAGTTTTCCAAGCACAACAGGTGCAAGCACTTTAAATGGCATTCAAGGTATTAGGTTTACTTCTGGTGAAGCTATGAAAACTTCCGGTAATGTGGGAGATATTGATGCCCAACAGTTTGAAATGATTGTAGTTGTCAAGGGTGAAACTGCTATGATGGGTTCAGGTATTGAATACGCTTTAGGTTGGGGAACAACTACTGACGGCCATGCTGTTGGTTACTTTGATGTATCTAATTTTGGTCTTCACGTTTATTATCATAAGTCTGGTTCAACTCAGCAGACTCAAAATGTAAGTGTTGCATCGAGTACCTTAGAAAGCTCAGCAGCTATTCTTGGCATGGGTAAAAAAAGTTCTTCAGTAGCTAGACTAATGTTAAATGGTACTGAAATCAAACAATTTGGCTATGACAACGATACAGCTAATAATCCAGTTTATCTTGGAACTCGTGCTGCTGTTGCTCCCACTTTAAATGCAACCATTTATGAAGCTATTTGTTTTATAAATAGTTCAGATGATGATAGACAAAAAGCAGAGGGATATTTGGCTCATAAGTATGGAGTTCAAGCAAACCTTCCTTCTGACCATCCTTATAAAACAAATGCGCCAACGGCATGACTGATTGTCCTAAATGCAGAGAACGAGATAGTAAAGCAGCTAATTCTTGCGAAACAAAGTATAAAGCTCTTGAAGCTAAATACCAAAAGCTTGTAATTACCTTTGCTATTATTTCGGGGGTTATTGGAAAAGAAATTGTAGACAAAGCTGTAAATTTACTTACACCTGTTGAAAAAGTTATTTCTCCTGTTTCTAAATCTACGGAGTTAGACACAGGGTCTTCTGGTAGTTTGGGATTTGCCCGAACCTATCCAAGAATTTATACAGCATCTAATTCAGTTTTGTTTGCTGAGGTTCCTCCGCTTTTGCCGGATTTAGGATTTTACAATCCTTTAAATCCACTTCCTGATTTATATGAGGATTATATTATCCTTCCAGAGATAGGTATGTCTCCTCTTGTAGGAGCCTTGCCTTTTTTAAGAAAGAGTAGAAAACGAGATGGGTAAGAAAGATGCCTGTTATCATAAAGTAAAGTCACGCTACTCTGTCTGGCCTAGCGCCTATGCTTCTGGTGCGCTCGTTAAATGTCGTAAGGTTGGCGCAGCCAACTGGGGCAAGGGCGGAAAGAAGAAGGTGAAGGGACGAAAGAAACGTGGCTAATTTTGACAAAGAAAAAAAGCAGGGCTTGCATGGTTGGTTTTCCCGAAATCGCGGAAAGGGTTGGATTGACTGTAAGACTGGCAAACCTTGCGGGCGCAAGTCTGCTAAGGGTGGAAGTAAACGTCCTTATCCGGCGTGTCGACCAACTAAAGCTATGTGCACTGCTGCAAAGAAAAAGAAAAAGGGTCCAGCTCGAATCTCTTGGAAAAAGGGAGCTAAAAAGTGAAGCGTAGAGATCCAGCTAAAGGTACAGGCAAAAAGCCAAAGGGTTCTGGCCGTAGATTATATACTGACGAAAATCCTAAGGATACTGTACCAGTTAAGTTTAGTAGCGTGAGTGACGTTAAAAGAACACTAGGTCAAGCTAGTTTTAAGTCTAAGTCTCACAAAAGACAATCTCAAATTATTAATCTTATTGAACAACGCTCAAGAGTTGCTAAAGCTAGAACAAAAGATCCAGCCAAGAAACGAAGTTTAACTGCTGCTCATTCTTATATTTCTAAAAAGAAAGAAGCAAGTAAACGCAAAACCCAACTCATGAGAAAAAACAAAAAGAGTCCAGCTCGGGTCTCTTGGAAAAAGGGAGCTAAAAAATGAAAAGAAAAGTTAAAGCAAAAAAGAAATTTAAACCACATCCAATGTATGACAAAAATGGTAAAATGGTTTTTGCTAAAACATTCGATGAACATATAGCTCTTGGGAAGAAAGGATATGGGCATACAAAGCCTAAGGGTAAATAATGGCTTCTAAGAAAGACATGCCCTGTAACCGAGTACGACCTTCAACCGCAAAGGGCAAAAAGAAAATGGTCAAAGCCTGTGCCAATGGTCAGGAAAAGATTGTTCATTTTGGTGCTAAAGGTTACGGACATAACTATTCAGCTGCTGCACGCAAGAGTTTTAAAGCTCGACACAAATGCAGCTCTGCAAATAACAAATTATCAGCCCGCTATTGGGCTTGCAAACATCTCTGGAAAGGCAAAGGCGGCTCGACTGCTTCATCTCCTAGAGGTAGAAAAGGTAAGTATTAATGAAACATGCTAAAGCTGGAATGAAATCATCAAAGTCTATGGCCACTAAGTCTGGTAAAAAGATGGTTAAGACTAAGAAGAAGAAGAAACCCGGAAAGACTGGGGGTTATTAATGCATTATAACCCCGGTTCGAGTCCAATGCGTCCCCCTACAGGGGGGCCTAAGCCCCAAGTGCGTACATATCCGTGCGCATGTGGGCGGACTACCACTATTCAATACCCTACAACGCCTATGATGCCTAAAGGTATGCCTAAATCAGGAAAGAAATCATGACATTTAACGATATTCTTCCGATTATTAACGTGTTTGGTGTTATTGCAGGTGCCGTGTGGAGTGTTGCTAAGATCTCTTCAGCAATCACCTTGTTAAATTCATCTGTAGGACGGCTTGAAGACGCTGTTGAGAAGATGAATAACAAATTAGACGAGCATGAAAACCGCCTTTCACACTTAGAGGGCGGCACACGTGGCAGCTAAACGTAAGGTTAAGGTCCGAAAGACTGCAAAGTACTACCGGAATAACCCCGATGCCCGACAAAAGAAAGCTGCTTACGATACTGAATATCATTCTACTCCACAACGAAAAAAGTATCGGCGTAAGTTGGCCAAGGCCCGCCGAAAGGCAGGGATTATGGGCAAAGGTGGCAAGGATATGTCTCATACTAAAAGGGGCAAGCTTGTTATCGAAGACAGATCTAAGAACCGCGCTCGTCAAGGAGCAGGCGGTAAACCTAAAAGGAAATAAGCTATGGGAGCACCTGCAATGATTGGCTATGCCCTCGGCAAACGCAAGGGCAAAAAAAGAGCTATGAAAGGTATGGGTATGAAGCGTCCTACTAAACGAGCTTTAGATGCGCAGCGGCGTATGGCTATGCAAGAAGAAACTAAAGCTAAGTTTAGCAAGATGGCTCAAGAAACTGAAAAAGTTCCTTATTCTGGATTTAATAATAGAATGAGTACCATGATGCGGACGATAATGAAACGACGCATGCAAGGAATGATGTAACATTCTTTAGTAACCCCTAGCCCAGACCAGAGATTCCATTATGACGAATTTGTTGTAAGTAGTCTCTGGTCTGGGCGAGTGGGGTAAAATGGGGTCGTGTATTCAAAGCATACACTCCGCTTACGCTTCGCCTAACAGCCCCCGGTACCCCCCGCACGCGGGTCCCCCCGGCTTGGCCCATGCCTCTGGCATGTGCCGTTCCTTTTCGATGTGTCATTCTGTCCTGTCCTACGTTGGGGCGGGAGGATGATTGCAAACCACAGGACACCCACGGGTGTACCTGCTTTTATCGATCTTGAAAGGATCACTATCATGTCCCTGT
>MDSZ01058270.1_pt1 | contig 30616 bp, 27 predicted proteins | sample 811201 | NCBI WGS metagenome assembly MDSZ01 (sample SAMN05326647, study PRJNA326480) | marine metagenome | isolation source: seawater | place: Indian Ocean: North | collected 2010 | reverse complement strand
AGATAAAGAGAAGTTTAATTTATTAAGCTTCATGTATAATTATTGTATCCTAGTTTTATGATAATAAATCTATTAATATTCAACTACATTAAATGTAAAACACGAGATAAGGTTTAAACTACTCATGAGTTACGCACCAGTAATAGTCTTTACTTATAAAAGACCAGAACACCTTCAAAACCTACTCTCATCATTAGAGCAAGGATAATTGGATCAAATAAACTAAGGCCAAGGCTTGCGATTTATTTTCCTAATAAACTCATTATTAAATTTAAAAATCCATTTATTCAAGAGACCTGCTCTATTGTAAGTTGATAGTAAAAGTGTAATTTCATTTGTCATTATTACTTAGTTTATCTAATTTTTTTTAATATTCGTTATAGTAAATAAGAGACAGTTCAAATTAGGTTAAAAATTGATAAAAAAAAATAAAAAAGATGTTATTAATTTTTTAATTGCAATTTTATTAATTCTTATTTTGTCTTTTTCTAATAAAATATTTTTCAACAATTCAGAAACAAGCTTGTGTAATGAAAACTATTACTCTCTTTTTATTGATTACTCAAACCTAGTCCATGAGATAAACTTTGATGCTTTACAAATTTTTCCAGAAATTGAAAATATTAGATGTACCAATTCAATAACAAATATTAATGTAAAAGGCAATGATATTATTAGCGTAAATTACGGAATATCTTATATATTCTTAATAGCTCAACTTATTTTATTTCTAGCAATAGCAGTATTTTTTTATAAGCTTTTCAAATTTAAAATCAATAAAATTCTGTATTTTTTAAATATTTTTTTGTTTTTTCAACTTTATGGACTACCAACGCACTTGGTACTGCTTAAAATTATTAAATTTAATCTACACCTTATTCCATTAATTATTATCTTTTATGTTTATAAATATCCAAATGAAGATAAATTACAGAATAAATTTATTTATGACTATTTGAAATTTTATCTTATTAATTTTTGTATTTTTATTTTCTTAACTCATATAGATAATTTTTATTTTAAAAATTACTTAATACATTTTAGTTCTTGGAATATAAATTATTCTACAGGGTTCAACAGGAGAGGCTTTATTGGAGAAATAATTAAGCTTATTAATCCTTCTGAAATTATTTTTACAACTTCAGTATTAATATCTTTTTTCTTTGGTCTGGTGTTTTATAACATTTATAAAATTTTTAAACATTCAAACCAGAATTATTTGTCTATTTTAATCCTTATATCACCATTTTTTATTCGATTTATATTTAACGATTTTCCTGGAGGTAATTTTAAAGAGATAATTGGAATAGCCTCTTTTACTTGTCTCATTGCATACAATTTATTTCAAAAAAAAATATACTTAGGCTTAAGTTATATCCTATTTACAATTGGAATATTTTCTCACCCCGTAAATTTTTTTGTTCTACCATTTATAATCTTTTATTTATATAACCACTTTATAGCTAAAAGAATCAAATTGTTTTTAGGGTTTCTAGTAAGTATTGGTATCTATATATTTTGTTTTATAAATTTTAATAATTTGTTTAAATTTAATGAAAATATCTGGTGCTCAGAGTTGATAAACAAATTTAATTTAAATTTAACTTGTGAAGTCCTAGCTTCACCTTATAATTTTGAATTTAAAATAAACTCTTCAATTTATGAAAATATTAAATATACTCAATCGTTTATCGATATAGGTTTCTTTTTTGGATACTTAATTTTATTTATGTTTGGAATATGGACTATTACAACTTCTAAATACTTTATTAACAACAAGATATATTTCTTTTTGATCTTTATATCCTTTTTACCACTATTTTTTCTTGGTATAGACTGGGGTCGCTGGTTGTATATATTTTTCTTTTGTATTTTTACCCTACACCTTGCAGATCATAAAAATAACAAAAAAACTACAATGAGCAAAAACAAATTTTTAACTTTATCTGTTCTAAATTTGTTAATAGTTGCACCGCATTTTATTACAGAATTTGAGTTTTTAGACTTTACGATAATAGAGATATTGGATAAAAATATTTTTGAAATAATTCAAAATATTTATAAATTTAATTGATTTTTCATAAGTATTCTACGTGGTATTAACTTTATTATTATTGAAACTAAAAATAGACCAAAGCTTGCATATTTTAAACCTACTTTATTAAGTTTCTTAATAATAATTTGTGCAGCTTTTTCAGGACTTAAACTAAAAGGTGCGTAACCATGCCCTTCTGACATTTTTGTATATATTTTTCCGAATCGAATAATTAATAGTGATTTAAGATTTAGTTCAAGTAGAGATACTTCTAATTTCTTTTTGGTCTCACCATAAATAAAATTTTTATACCTTGGTTTTACTGCTGCCATAGATGAAATAAATACAAATTTATTTACATTGTCTAGATCTGTATTCAACTTTTTGCAGAGATCATATGGAATATTAAAGTTTATAAATTTAGTTTTAAAGATTTCCTCTTCATTAGGAGATTTTAGAGGTCTATTTTCGTATAAAGCTCCATTAAAAAATATTATTGTTAAATTTTTGTATGATTTTAAGGACATAACAATTTTTTCATAATCTTCTAAATAATCTTTTACAATGATAGATTCGTGTTTTTCAAAATTATCTATCATTTTTCTACTTATTCCAATAACTTCGTAATTTTTTAATCTACATATTTTTATTAATTCTTTAGAAATTTCTGAGTTTGCACCAAAAAGAACTAACTTGTTTACCAATTTTTTATTCCCAGTCTGTGAGACATCTCTGATTGAAATTTATTTTTTGGATCAATTTTTTTAACTATTGCTTGCCATTTTGAGTAATTTTCATACATTTCTTTAAATTCGGACTCGATCATAGTAGAGTCTTTTGCTAAATATATTTTTCCTTCTACTTCAATAAGCTTTTTATAAAAATTTCTTAAGTTTTTATTTGAAAAGCTTTCAAATGGAAAATCTATGGCGATTGTCCATCCTCTTTGCACAAATGAAAAATTTAATTTTGTCTCATTTTCTTGTGTTCTTTTTACACTACAAAGTAAAGGTTTTTGACCTTCAATTAAAAGTTTAATTAGTTCATCGAGTTCATTTATTTTTGCATCTTTGATTGAGAATTGTATTTGAACAATTTTCCTTTTTTTAGCTAAATTTTTTGTATCATTTAAAAAACTTATTGGATATAAAACTTTTTGAAGGTTTTTAGATTTATTTTTAGAATTTTTTGATGTTGCATAATAGATAAAATTTATAATTTTGATAATATTTAAACCAACGAATGGAAAATATAATTTAGAATTATCAGTAGGGCCAAGTGAATTAAAATTATTCTCTATATTTTCTGTAGGAGTATCTGAGTGAATTATCCAATTCATATCTTTACTCAATAGATTGACCCAACCAACAGAATATACATATTCAGAAACTGGGAAATTTGAAAACAAATTTTTAAAACCTTTTCCTTTTACCAATTCTGATTTATAAGTATTTGTATAAGGTATGTTGTTTTCAAAAAGTTCTATATTCAAAATTGATCCTGTTAACCCAAATCCACCAACGGTAGTAAAAAATATTTCTGGGTTTTCTTCTCTACTACAAAAAATTATTTCACTATTAGGAAGTTCAAGTTGAATTCTTTTTATATTTTTTATAAAACTTCCACCCCAAAGCCCATCTTTACCATGTACATCTGATGCAGCAGCACCCCCAAGAGTAACATTATTCTTGCCAGGAATACCAAAAAGCATTTTTTTGTTTAGTTGCAAATAGTCTGAAATAGTCTTTCTAGAAGGTTCAAATCCTTTTACAATTTTATTACTAGGGTTAGAGTATCCATAGCAATCTAGTGGAATAGAAGAATCACCGTAAGAATTATTATTCCCAAAAGTTAAAACTTTTTTTTCTTCTTCAATAAATTCTAATAAATCAATTTCTTTGATCGATGTATTACCCCATGATTGTATTTTTTTCTTCATAAAATTCCCAAAACTGAAAAAAGTAAAAATAAAGAAATAGATAAAAATAATTTAGGATTTTTTAATAATGTATTTAAAATTTCTTCAGTTTCACCTCTTTTTGTTTCTTTAACAAAGTAGAAATTAAAATTTAAAAGACATAAAAAAGATAAAATTAAACACATCATTTTATAAGGAACTAAATCAAAACTATTTTCATTTACGACCCAATACAGGTAAATTGCCGATGACAACAGAAGAGAATATTTGGTAGTAAATGTAAGAAATTTCGAGGAGTAGTTTTTATCTAAAAATACTCTAATTTTTGTATTTAGTAATAATTCATTTTTCATAATAGATGCTTTTTTACCAGATACAATTCCAAGGCTTGAAAGAGCAACAAATAAAATTAATTCTATTGAAATATCTATATTTGCTGAAGCACCCCCCAAGAAAACTCTCAAAATAAAAAGTGAAACAATAGAAAAAATATCAAAAAATACAATATATTTCAGTTTTAGAGAGTAAGACAGAGTTATTAAGCAGTAAATAAAATTAAATACTAATAAGTTATTATTAATTAAAAAAATTATATAGTTACCAAAAAGAAATAGAACAAAGCTTAAAATAAACCAAAAATTTTTATGATAAATACCGTTAGCTATTGGTCTTTTGTTTTTTTTTGGGTGTATTCTATCAGATTTAATATCGACTAAATCATTTAAAATGTAAGTTGAAGACACTACAAAAGAAAAACCTATAAATACAAAAAAAGAAACTTGAAACAATTCAAAACTGATTGATCCACTAGTAAAAATTGGAATAAAAATTAAAACATTTTTAACCCATTGATCGATACGTATAGCTTTTAAAATCGCCACTTAATTAGTTTACTACCTAAGAAGTCAAGTAAATAGATAATATATGCACCGTTATTAATTAATATTTTATTTTTTTTTGTTAATTGAAACAAAATTGAATTATGTTTAGATTATGAATTTAAAAGCATTAATCAAGAGCAATACCTTAATATATAAACTTTTATTAAATACCAGAAGTACATTTAGAATTCTTTACAACACCAAGAGAAGAAGTAGATTTTTTTGGGAGTTAAGAAATGGAGATAACAAATTATCTTTGAATTATCCTTTGAATAAAAATTCTATTGTTTTTGATATTGGAGCATACGAGGGTAATTTTACTGAAAAAATATATACAAAATTTGAATGTAATGTGCATGCCTTTGAACCTCTCGAAGAGTATTGTGAGTTTCTCAGAAAAAAGTTTTTAAATTTTAATAAAGTCAAAATTTTAAATTTTGGGCTTTTGGACGAAAATAAAGATTATAAAATTTCAAACATAGGAGAATCTTCAAGTATATATACCAGACCCGAAGGAGAGTTAAATACAATTGTAAAAATGAAAAGATTTAGTGAGTATATTTCAGATAATGAAATTCAAAATATTGATTTAGTATATATGAATATTGAAGGTAGTGAGTACCCACTTTTAGAGCATATAATTTCTGAAGGTATTATAAACAATATTCAGCACTTACAGATTCAATTTCATAATTTTGTTCCTAATTCTAAACAATTAAGAAAAAATATCAGAGATCAATTAAGCAAAACCCATAAATGCAAGTTTAATTTTCCATTTATTTGGGAGAGTTGGAGTATAAAAAATTAGCAACTTTCAGTTATCGATAATTAATAAAGATAGGTTTAACAATTTAATTTTTGGGTCGCTATTTACATTTAGCCTGCTTTGGATATTTGGTAATTTAAATTTGCATTACATGTCAACACACTCGCCAGATTATCAGTTCTATAAGGATTATTTTGATTACTTTTATGGAGTCTCTCAAGATACAAATAGAGAGCAAGGACTTCTCTATTTTTTTTTAGTCAGCCTTTCAATAAAGTTGGGACCACAAAATTTTGGAGGTGTGTACACAGAGCAATTAATTAGCAACGCAATACAGTTAACAAATTTATTAATTTACATTCTTGGATTGATAGGATTGTATTTTTTGTTTCGACTTAAAGAACTTAAACTGCATCAAATTTACTTAGTATTCTCTGTATTAAATTTTTTACCTCAAACAATAAATCTAATTTTGACAATGAAACCAGAAATACTTGCTTTTTCTTTGATTACCTGGTCATTTTTTCTTTTTGAAAAATTTCGACAAAACGAAAATATTAATTATTTATTTTTACTCGCAGTTCCATTTTCACTACTGATTACTTCTAAAGCAACAATCCTCGGGATGGTTGGTTTAGCAACACTTTTTATGTTTATAAAATTTAGAAACATTTTATTCACCTCTAAAGTAATTTTTGTGATTGGCTTTCTTGTTTTGCTAACATCGTTACTATCTTTTGAAAATTATGATGCAAATAAGAAATTATTGTCCAATCATCCTGTTAATGACATAAATATGCAACAAGTCGCAGACTTAAATTTTATTTATAACATTAATTTTGAAAAATTGTATTCTGAACCATTTAGACACAGTCATGCAGATTCTTTAATTGGTATGATAACTCTTGATACATTTGGAGACTACTTTCAATGGTATGCATACAGCGACGAAAGTGCCTTTAAATATATAAAAAAAGAATTCAAAAGTATTTGGTACATAACATACTGGAGAGAATTTTTTTCAATAGTTTTAACAATATTTTTTTATAGTTGTTTTATTTATTTTTCAATAACTGACAAACAGAACTCCATTTATTATTTATTACCTTTTTTTGGGATTTTTATATTGTTAGTCCAAGCATTTGGTTTTCCTCAAAAGAATTTTAACAAGGCTACAGCAGAATTATTCAAAACCCATTACTACAGTTTTTTTCTAATTATTTCAATCTCATATGTTTTTGTTAAATTTTTAAAATCAGGAAAAATTCTTGCTGTTTTTTCATTTATCTTAATTGTTTTTACTTCATCTTATCTTTACGGTTTCCCAAGTAATGATGTAGATTTTTATGACGAATACCTTAGTGAAAAAAACAAGTATGTGACAACCTGTTTTATAAATTCTTTCTTTATAAATAGTTCCAACAGTGAAGAATGTTGGAATATTAATAAGGAGATTTGCAATTTTGACGATCCTTTTGATGAACTTAGAAAGATAAATTCGAAAGATAAAGTTAATGACGAACAATTAAGGGCTACAACTCATATATTAGAAAAAGAGTTAAATGAAGAAGTAACAGTTAGCAATCCAATTGATTGCAGTAATTATTTGGAGAAAGGGTATAAATTTAAATCTCAATTTACAAATAGTATAAAGTTTCCATTAGTCAATATATCGATATTTATCATTTATATTTTATCAATCGTAATGTATCCTTTTTATAAAAACAAAATATAAATATAAGCTACAAATGATGATTCATAGTACTGCAATTATAGAAGATAATGTAACATTAGGAAAAAATGTTTCAATAGGGCCATATTCCATAATTAGAAATGGTACGTCTATTGGTGATAATGTGACGATTGGCACACATTGTGTAATTGGTTCAAAACCCGATATCATTAATTCAAACCAATTTCATGAGTTAATTATTAAAGAGAATGTAAAGATTAATGACAGCGTCATAATTAGCTTGGGTTCTAAAAGTGCAACAGTTATAAACAAAGACACATTCATAATGAACAATTCCTACATAGCACATGATGTTCAGGTAGGGGAAAGAGTTATTATTACAGGGAGTGTAAATATTCTTGGGAATTGTTTTGTTGATAGTGAAGTGTATCTTGGTACGAATAGTACGGTTCATCAAAATAGCTCTCTAGAAAAATTAAGTGTTCTCGCTGCAAATTCTTTTGCAAAAGGAAATTTAAATGCTGGGATAATTTACGTAGGCAACCCAGCTTTACCAGTAAAGCTTAACAAGAAAGGATTTGAAAATTCAAAATTAAATATTGAAGAATTGAATCAAATAGAAGAGAAAGCTCAAGAAGTAATAAAACCTATTTAAAAAACTTAGCCAAGAAAAATGGAAATACAATTTGTGGATAATCAATAATAGGTCTAATCTTCGTATTTTTTATACTTGGATGGTATTTAATAGTTACAGGCACTTCCCTTTTTTTTGCAGTTTTATCATTAAGCATTTTGCCAAATAAGAATGATTCAAAAGCATATCCATACAACCATTTTCTATTAAATCTTGGAAGTATTTTTAGTATGTAACTGATCTTATAAGCTCGAAAACCGTTAGTTGCATCAGTCACTTGCTCGTTGTAAAAGCTACTTACATATTTGCTTAAAATAGGCGTTATCTGCTTTCTGAATTTTGGCATATTAAAACTCGTTTCTTCTAAATACCTACTTCCCCATGTGCAATCAAACCCCTTACTTAACAATGGCTCCAATATGGGCTTGAAATCACTGGTGTCCATTTTGTTACCTCCATGAATTACAGTAATGATTTGATAATTGTTTTCTAGGCAGTACTCAATTCCTTTGATTAAAACGTAACCTATTCCTAAATTTTTTTCTAACGATATAAAATCAAAATTTGAATTTTGCAGAATGTTTTTTGAATTATCCTTAGAACCACTTTCAAAAAATAAAAATTTGTCTACACCAAAATTATTTTCTTCAATAGATTGAATTGTTCCAGAAAGATGTTCTTCTTCATTGTAAACAGGAATAACACACAAAACCCGCATTTATTTTATACCCAACTCAATAAAGCATTTTTTAATATTACTCTCAATATAATCCAATTCTTTTTGTGTCGGGAAATCAAAGAATGGCATCGATAAAACTTTTTTTGCTAAGCTTTCAGTATTTGTTAGATTATTTTTTGAATTAGTTACGAGAGATTGAAGATGCATCGGTGTTCTGTAGTATGTTTCTGTTTCAATACCTTTGTTTTGAAGACTTTTTTTCACAAGATCTCTTTTAGTTGCAGGAAGTTGAATAGTGAAGTAATTAAGTACCAACTCTTTATTTTCAACATTTGGTACCAAAATAGACTTATATTTAGAAAACAAATTTATATAAAAAATCTCGAATTGTTTTCTTGATTTTTTTATTTCATTAAAAATTTTTAGTTTCTCATTTAGGTAATAAGCATTTAAAGAATCCATCCTTGAATTAAACCCTATGTAATCATGCACATATTTTTTAGACTGCCCTTGATTTTTTATTATCTTAATATATTCGTATATTTCCTTATTGTTAGTTGTAATGAAACCACCGTCCCCCAAACCACCCAAAGTTTTACTTGGATAATTTGAAAATGCATTCACCGTACCTAAAGTTCCAAGGTATTTATTTGTTTTAGTTTTACTACCAAACCCTTGTGCATTATCTTCAACTACGTAGATGTTGTTGTCATTCCCTAAAGATATTAAATTTTCAACATCACTATCAAAACCATACAAATTAACTGGTATTATACATTTAGTTTTTTTTGTTAGAACTTTTTTTACTGTTGATGCAGAGATACAGAAACTTTCTTTTTCGGTATCAGCAAAAACTGGGCTAGCTCCTGTTTTTAAAACTGCACTTAAAGTAGCAAAATAGGTAAATGAAGGTAGGATTACCTCATCCTTTTTACCAATACCTAATGCTTTTAAAGAAAAATGAAGAGCATCAGTACCTGAATTTAAAGTGGTAACATATTTAATTTTTAAAAATTTTTTTAAACTTGATTCAAATATATCAACATTTTGCCCACCTACATAGTTTCCACTTTGTAATTCTTTGTTGATATTCTTTTTAAAATTTTTTAATTTCGGTAAGTTACTTTGGGGTTTAGCTACAGGTATTTTCATTTTTTACAAGTGATCATGAATATTTCCAACCTTGATTATTGAGTTTTCAAATTGATATTCGACAATACTTTCAGAGCTTGATAAGAATTTTTCCGAAATTCTGTCGCCCCTTCTGGGATTAATAATTGTTTTTTTTCTATTTGGGTAAAGTCTATCTGCTACATCACTTATTTTAAGCAATGCACTTGAATTGACAATAAACCTACCCGGTTCACTTATAGCTGTATAAATCAATAAACCTATAGATTCACCTAATGATATAAAATGTCGCTCACAAACTGAAGCTACTTCTATAGGAGAGTTTTCAGGTATTTTTGACCATATCTCAAAAACGTTACCAGCAGTTTCAATTACATTGAAAAACCTTGCTACACTTCCACCACTATTTAGAACCATTCTCTCAGAAATTAATTTGCTTGCACCATATACTACTTCTGGGTTTGCTGCTTTACATGTTGAAGCTAAAACCAACTTACATTCATTATTTAACTCGGCGATACTTTCAAGTATGTATTTGGTACCAATTGTGTTTATTTCCAATGTTCTCCACGTGTCAACTTCACCTTCAGGAGCATGTTTTGCACCAGCCAAATGAAAAATTAGATCGGGTTGAAAATCATTTATAGCTTCTTTAACATCTGCTGGGTTTGTGACATCAAGGTAGCTGCTATCTCCTAATATATCAGTTTTTAACAACTCTCCATTAAATGTATTTTCTAGTCTTAAAATTAACTCTTTTCCCAAGCTTCCCTCAGAGCCGGTAATAAGTACTCTGTTAAATTTAAGTTTTTTACCATCGAGGGATATTAAATTTTGATGCTCTTCTCTGCCGAGTATTTTATTTAAGGATTCTTTCATATTTTTTTATTTTACAGTAGCTATTTTTATTCGGAAATATATATATAATTTGTAATTCTCTTTTTAAATACTTATTAATTTATATAATTCTTATATGGATAATTTGGCTCCAATTGCAATTTTCTGTTACAACAGACCTGACTATCTAAAAAAACTTTTAGAAACGCTTGAAATGAATAGGTTAGCCAATAAATCCGATATATATTTTTTTGTTGATTATCCAAAAAGTGATTCTGATAAATTGGCACATAAAAATATAGTTTCCCTAATTGAAGAAAATTGGCAATTTAAAAGTAAAAACATCATTGTAAGGTCATATAACTATGGTGTAAAGAAAAATATAATGGATGGAATAACCCAAGTTATTAATGATAGAAAAAAATTAATTATCCTAGAGGACGATTTAGAAATTAACACATATTTTTTAGACTATATGAATAAAGCTCTTAATTTATATGAAAATAACAAAAAAGTATGGCATATAGGCGGCTATAACTATCCAACTTTACGCCTCTCATCTAATAAGGCATACTTCACTCACCATATGAATTGCTGGGGTTGGGCCACATGGGAAGATAGGTGGAACAATATTTTTGATAATTTAAATAATAAAATAGTAGAAGAGCAAATTAAAGATTTTAATTTTAAAAATTTATTGACTACAAATTATAATCAATTAACCGCTAACGAGAATAAAAAAATTAGTACGTGGGCTATATTTTGGTATCAAACTATATTTTTAAATAACGGATATTGCCTTATGCCTTCAAAAAGCGTTGTATTAAATAAAGGTTTTGAAAATGGTGAACACGGCACTGGAAATCAGAATGCAATAAAAAAATTATCAAATAATAAAATATCCAACTTTCCTAAAAAAATCATTATTTCAAAATTATTTGATAGAATCTTGTCACTATATTTTTTAAAAAACATAATCATAGATTATGTTTTTTATCATATAAAAAAAAGATTCCCTTTTTTCCTATCAAAAAAACGTAATGTTATCTAAAAGTTTAAATTTTTACCAAAAAATTAATAAATACCTTAACCTTTTGCTATTTGTTCCATTCATAGTTTTGTGTGGAATATTTCTATCTTCCACTATCAATAATTACAATTTTACCAATCAAAATATTGATAATTTTATAACTTGCCAAGTTGACCCCATTACGTTTATAGATTATGCAGAATCAAATAATAAAGAAATAGTGAATCTTTACACAAACATTAGTGTCACTTCAAATTATAAAAATGCTCTTTGTATTGGAAAAGTTATTGATGTAGAAATTAATGAATATGAAATTATTTTAAATATTGGAGAAAGTGAGAGATTTTCAAAAGCAATATCAATATTTTCCTTGATTTTTTTAGTTTCTTTAAATTTTATTTTTAGAGCAAAAAATTACAAATTACAGATATTTTTATCTATTTTAATTATTTATTTAACACAAGATTTATTAAACGTTTCGAATGATTTTTACAATTTATTTTCAAAAATATTTTTGATTACTATATCTTTTTTCCTAAATAATTTATTTTCAGGTACTGAATCTTCAAATAAATTTGAAAGAATAAATTATAGAGAAGACATTAACATATTGCGAGCAATTGCAGTTCTCTCAGTTTTATTTTATCACGCAGGATTCAATCTTTTCTCAGGCGGGTGGCTTGGTGTAGATATATTTTTTGTTATATCTGGTTATTTAATTTCAAATATTATTTTTTCAGAGTTCTCTAATAAATCTTTTAGTTTTAAAAATTTTTATAGCAGAAGAATAAAAAGAATTTTGCCAGCATTTTATTACATGATTTTACTCACAGTACCAATTTCATATTATTTACTTGCTCCTAAAAGTATGGTCGAATACTTACGAACTATTGTTTACTCTTTATTCTTTGTTTCAAATAATTATTTAAGTAACGTAGATTTTTATACAGCAGAGCCACAAAAACTAAGTCCCCTATTACACACATGGAGTTTATCAGTGGAAGAGCAGTATTACATACTTTTTCCGCTGAGTATATTTTTGATTAGTAGATTTTTTAAATTTAATTTAAAAATTATTTATTCTCTTTTCCTAATTTCAATCTTGATAAATTTGACAGTAGTAAATCAAAGTAATTTATTTTATTTAATTCAATTTAGAGCTTGGGAGCTTCTTCTCGGTGTTATTTTAATGATCTACTTAAATGCCAATTCTTTTTCAACTAAATTTAATATGGAAAAAATTGCATTATTTTTAATATTTATTTCAGTAGTTACTTTTAATGACTCAACAATAAACAACATTGTTTATAAATTTGTTTGCCTTCTAGGTGTTTCAATTTTGATTTTGAATAACGGTAATAACAATATTCTAAACAAGGTATCTCAATTTAATATTTTTAAAAAAATAGGAATAATTTCTTACTCAATGTATCTTTACCATCAACCCATATACGCATTTGCAAGAAATTATTTTAATAAAGAGCATTTAAATATTTATCAACATGCCATCTTATTGTTAACTATTTTCCTCTTTTCGCATTACTCCTATAAATTAATTGAAAAAAATCATCTCCAAAATTTTGACAAAACAAAGGCTTTTTTGATGTTTTCTATTTTTCTTTCTGTCTTGCTTTTTTCTTATATAGGATTAAAAAATGATGGATACTCTTCACGTTTTCCAGATATTCCTGAAAAAGTAGTTTATTACTCTATAAATACAAATCTTTATCCTGGGGAGGGAGATATTGATGATTGGCATGATTACGATTGCAACGCCTTTCCAATCAAAGGATATAATTTAATTACCAAAAATGATCAAAGAGGGCCTTGTGTGTATAAAAAATCACAAAGTTTGTCCAACTTTGTATTAATTGGCGATTCACACGCTAACACTCTTTCTGTAACAACTATCAGATCAGGAGAGCAAATTAACGATAATTTAAATTTTATTGCAATTCCTGGAACTATTGGAAGATGTTTAATTTCAGGCCAGCACGACACAGCTGTCGAAAGGTATGAATGTACAGAAGTATTTTTTAATAATTTTTTAGACACTTTGGGAAATCAAGATACTATTGCAATAATCGGGAGGTTTCCAGTTTGGTTAAGCCAAACTGGCGCAGATCAATATCAATGCAGTATAAATTGTAATCACATTAAAAAAATTCAACAAAGAATCACTTCAATATCAAAAAAAGTAAAAAAAGTAATTCTTATTTACCCAGTACCTACACATCCATATAATGTCGCAGAATCTTTTATTTATGGTAAGAATATTTGGGGTGAAAATATTGGAACAAATATTGAGCTATGGAATGAAATTTCTTATGAAAGTAATAAATTTCTTGACGAATTAGATTTAAATAACATATCGAGAATATATACAGATAAATTGTTTTGTAACAACCAAATTTCTAACAAATGTACAGTGGCTACGTCTAGTGAATTATTTTATACTGATGATAATCATTTAACTATTGAGGGCAATTATTTAATTTTCAGAGAAATTTTATATAGTTTAAATAATTAGATTTGTTTATTATTTAATTTCAAACCAATCATAATCTTGTGATAAAAAATCTGTTTAATATTAATCTACTATTTAGATGAGAAATTTTATTGAAAAATTTTTAGAGCTATACAGCGATCTTATTCAAGTTTCGAGACTTACCAAAACAAAGAATAAAAAAATCAAAATAATTTTATTAGCGTTACTTGTTAATTTAACCGTATTCCTAGATATTTTAATAATTATATATTTTTCTACTTTTTTTACATACAGTCCAAATATTGAAATTTATCTAATTGACTATTTTTTATCAAATCAATATTTTCTTCCTATTTTTATAATTCTCAGATTTTTGTTTATATATTTTGAGAAAGTGGCAATATCTAACTTACAATTTGATGTTGAAAGAAATTTAAGAGAATATTTAATTTCTGAAGTATTTAAAAGAGGAAATATTTCAACTTCGGACGCATTTTTCTATGTAAATATACTGTCTTCACATGTTGGAAATTTTTATCAAGTTTTTACTTCTTTACTTGGTAGTATTGTTCAAATTCTTACTTTTACAATTTATTTGCTATTCTCGAATTTTCAAGCTGTACTAATATTTTCAATTGGTACAGTACTGCTTATTATTCCAACATTTTATTTAACAAAATTAGCACGAAAATTTGCTCACGTAACCTATACAACTAATAAAAAAGTTTCTGACAATGTAGAAAAGATCATTGATAATTTATTTTTAATTAAAATATTAAATAAGGCTAGTTTTGAAATAAATTCTTTTAAAAATTTATTACAAAAGTACTACTTCTCTAGAGTATCAGAAATCAAAGTTGGTACTATTGCGGCTTTAATGCCAAACTTTTTTACCGCTTTTCTTTTGTCTATATTGTTAGTATTTTTTAACTTTGGTAAATTGTTGACCCTTGATTTTATAGGAATTTTATTAAGACTATTTCAGTCACTTGGAGTTTTTAACAAAAATGTTAATTTTGTAACCGCTTTTCATGTTTATCTTCAAAAAATTTATGAAATTGAAAAGAATAAAGAGTTTATTTTATCTGAGAAATTCATTATTGAGGATCACCCAGAAGAAGATGTAGCTATTGAGTTTAAAGATGTCAATTTTCAGTATTTAGGATCAGAAACAGATTTATTTCAAGACTTAAGTTTTAAAATATATAAAAACAAACACACAATTATTACTGGATTTAATGGTGCTGGTAAAAGTACACTTTTAGGTTTAATGTCAGGAGTTTTGTATCCAACAAAAGGGGCGATTAAGTCATCAAGTGACAACTTTGGTTATGTTAGTGCAAGCCCAATGATAATTAACGACACTCTTAGAAACAACATACTATACGGAAATGATACAACCAAAATCAAAGATCTTGAGATTTTAGAATATTTAACTGAATTTAAAGTTTTTAATACGGAAGCAGAACAGAGTCTTGACAATGTTGTAAGTAATAAATCTTTATCTATGGGACAGATGCAAAAAATTTCATTTATTAGAGCATTAATTTCCGGCGTTGAAATTTTGATTTTAGATGAATCTACATCAAATCTTGATACCGAATCAAGAGAGCTTATTCTTAAAATACTTGAATCAAAGACTATTACAATAATTAATTCAACACATTCAAAAGATGAGCTAAAAAGTTTTGATTATCATTTACAAATCCAAGACAACAATGGTCGTAGATTATTAAAGTATGTATGAAAAAAATATTAGTTATAAATACAAAATATAAAATTTTTGGCGGAGAAGATTCAAACATTATTGATGAAATAAAGTTTCTAGAAAATAATTATGAAGTTAAGTATTTAGAATACGACAACTCCAAAAAATTATCTTTTCTTGATTTAGTAGGATTTATTACAGGTTCAAATTTTGTCTCAAATAAACAATTAATTGAAACTATTAAAGCATTTAAACCAGACCTAGCTTATGTGCATAATACATGGTTTAGGTCAGGATTAAAAATTTTTAAAATACTCAAAAAAAATAAGATTATTACATATGTTAAAATTCATAATTTTAGATATGATTGCACAAGATATTTTAGTGGGAGCAAGCATCTCGACGGAAAAAAGTTTTGTAAAAAATGTGGATTTAAACCAGCATTATTTAACAAGTATTTCAAAGAATCATTTTTAAAATCTTTTTTTGTTATATTATACGGAAAGAGATATATTAATATTTTGAAAAATTATACAGATAAAATATTATCAATATCTAATTTTCAAGAACAGCAGTTAAAAAAGATTGGTTTTAACGAAAATAAAACCCTAGTTTTCCATAACCCTATATTTTTCAACAAATATCAAAATACATATGACCCTAAAAGTAATTACGTGGTTTATGCAGGTTCAGTGTCTAATCAAAAAGGGGTAAAAGAGCTTCTTGATAGCTGGGCTAAGTCAGATATTAAAAATATAGAATTAAGAATTATTGGTGAAGGAAGCCTTTCCCAACTTAAGGATATATATGTCAAAAATATTAATTTTTTAGGGGCACTAAGCCATGAAGAAACTCTAAGTCAGATTATGAACTCAAGAGCTGTTTTAACAGCAACAAAAATGTATGAAGGTCAACCAAGACTATTAAATGAAGCTTCTATTTTTGGTGTTCCGTCAATTTTTCCTGATTTTGGAGGCATGCCAGAATTTTTTCCACAAGATTATGAACTTAAGTTTGAGCAATATAATTATGATGATTTTTCTAAAAAATTAAATATTTTAGAGAATCACAAAAACCTTGAGCAAATTAGTAGTGAAGTTAAAAATCATATACATAATAAATTAAATTTAAACTCTTTGATCAAACAGTTTGAAAGTATAGTAAATAATCCTATAGGATGAGAATTTTATGATTTCAGTTCTAATGTCTGTTTATAATGGTGAAAAATTATTGCCAAGAAGTATTGAAAGTATTTTAAGCCAGACTCATTCAGACTTTGAATTTCTTATATTAAATGATGGATCTGTTGATAGAACTGAAAGTATTTTAAATAAATTCAGAGATTTAGATGACAGAATAAAAATATTTAAAAACGAAAAAAATTTAGGACTAACAAAATCTCTTAATCAACTAATAAAAATCTCAAGCGGACAAATTATTGCTAGGCAAGATCATGATGATGTAAGCTTAAAAAATAGATTCAACAATCAGATAGAATTTATGGAGAAAAAAAAATTAGATGCCTGCACTACTAGAGCTTTAGTTGAACATTCTAATAAAAAAATACCGGGTCTGTCTTCACATTTGCCAATAAAATTAATTATGAAATATAAAAACCCTTTTATTCATGGCACATTAATGATTAAGTCTGAAATTTTAAAAAAAGTTGGAAGTTATAATGAAAATTTTTACTATGCACAAGATTATATGCTTTATAAAACTTTGATTAAAGATCAATATAATATAAAGCAATTGAATAAAGTTGAGTATGTTCTTAACCAAAAAAATAATATTTCTACAATTTTTAAAGATGAGCAAAGAAAATATTTTATTATGGCAAAAAAAAGTTGATCTGTTTCAAAAAAATGTTTGGATTACATAAGTGAAAATTAGTATAGGGTCAAAAATTGTTGAAGGTCCATGGGGAGGTGGAAACCTATTCGCCATAAATATGAGTAAGTATCTTACTTCAATGGGACATGAAGTGATTTACAATCTATATGAAGAAGGTATAGATTTAATTTTATTAACTGATCCAAGGAAACGAGGTATATCTTCGTCTACTTTTAATCATAAAGATGTTTTTAATTATAAAAGATTCGTCAATCCCAACACAACGGTTATACAGAGGGTTAATGAATGCGACCAGAGAAAAGGTACAAAAAATATCAATAAACTATTCTTAAATGCTTCAAAAGTTTCTGACCATGTAGTTTTTGTAAGTACTTGGTTAAGAGATATTTATATTAATCTTGGGCTAGAAAAAGATAAAACATCAGTAGTTTTAGCAGGAGCAGATAAGGATGTATTTAACTCTAAAGGATACAACAGTTGGGAACCTGGCAAAAAACTCAAAATAGTAACGCATCATTGGAGTTCAAATATCAACAAGGGTTTTAAAGAGTATTTAATGGTTGATTCTTTAATTTCAAAGCCCGAATGGAAAAATAAAATAGAATTTTCTTATATTGGAAATTTACCAACACAAAACTATTTTAAGAATACAAATCTTGTCGCACCATTAAGTGGATTAGAGTTAGCAAAAGAAATTAAGAAAAATCATGTCTATATTACAGGATCATTAAATGAACCTTCTGGAAACCATCACATAGAAGCTGCACAGTGTGGCTTGCCAATTATTTATAAAGTAAGTGGAGGAATTCCAGAATATTGTAATAATTTTGGAATTGAATTATCAAATGATATAGAGGAGACAATTAATAGAATGTTTGCAGAATATAACAATATTCAAAAAAATATGCAAAACTATCCTTTAGATTCAAAAAAAATGTGCGATGAGTTTTATGAATTATTTTTAAAATCTATGGAAATAAATGCTTTAAAAAATAAAAATTATAAGTCTTATTTTTTTAAAAAGAATATTTTTAAGTTTAGACACTATCTAGCTCTTAAGTTTTGGAATACAAAATACTTATCTCAAGTTCTGAAAATAATTTTAAATATTTATGAAAAGAGAATAAATGAAAATTGATAATGCAGTTGCATCTTTAGAAAACGTCTCAGGCTATATTAAAAAATTAAAAGATGAAAAAACTTTTAATTTTAAATTTACATTAAATTCTGACAACAAAAGTTTTACCAAACTTAGCTTAGGACCATCTTCTTATGGTTTGAAAATTTATTTAATGTTGGATTTGATTAATGAACTTAGTCTGGAAGAAAAGAATAAATGGGCGAATTATATAAATTCTTTTCAAACTTCAAACAATAAATTTCCAGAGAATTCATTTATAGATGAAGATTTAATTAAATATTATGAGCAAAATTCTTTACAAGATTTGTTTAAAGACACAGCAAAAAAAATATTAAATAATTTCAGTGAAAACAGGTATGACACACATCAAATAAAATTAAAAAAAGCTATTAATGCTGAGACTAAACAAGCTGTTTCGACTTTGTATGATTTTGGATTTAAAAATGAAAAACCATTACCAAGCAGCATGGATGATCACCAGTTGCTCAAATATTTGGATAGCCTAAATTGGAATGAGCCATGGTCATCAGGAGCTCAATTTGCCTCTATGTGTGTCTTTTCAGAAACTCAAAATTATGGTCGAAGTGTATTACTTTATGATTATATTACAGGTTTACTTGATCAGAACACTGGTACTTACCATTCAAAAAATTCTAGTGTTTCATCAAGAGAAAAAATAAACGGATCTATGAAGGTTATATCTGGGCTGAAATGGATTAATCAACCAATACACAATCCAGAAAAATTAATTGATTTTTGCTTACTTAATGAACCTAAAGATGAGGGGTGTGATTTAGTTGACTATATTTATGTTTTATACAACTGTCTAAAAGAATCAGATTATAAAAAAACTGAAGTTCTGAATATTTTAGATAAAATGTTGGAATCACTAATTAAGCTACAGCGTAATGATGGCGGCTTTTCTTACTTTAAACAAAAATCGCAAACTCATTATTATGGGGTCGAAGTAACAGCAGGTTTAAACCAATCAGATATTCACGGGACATTACTAATAACTTGGGCTATTATATTGATTCTTGATATACTGACAAATGGTGACCACAAATATAAAATTATTAAGCCATAAATTGAAAAAATTTAGTAGATTTGCTGAATTATCTTTCAACTATTTTGCACTAATTTATATATCGCTATCAATTTTATTTTCTAGAACTTTTACAGGTATTTACATTGGCCCTTTTAGGTTAGGTGAGTATGCAATTGGATTAGCAGTAGTTTTTTATTTTTATTATTTAATTAAAAACAAAAACACAAGTGAGTACTTTATACTTCAAATTTCTACTTTATTTATTTTTATAGTTTTAATTTTTTATAATTCAGATCCATTATTAAACCCATATATTTTTAAAACTAGTAGTTATATATGGTGTTTAACTTATCTTTTTTTAGGAAGCAATAGTAAAGAATTAATATTAAAAAAATCGCATTTTAAGTTCATATTTGGGGTCCTACTTTATATATATTTAATTAGCATATTTGGCCTCCCAAGAGTAGTTGGTGAACTTTTTCTTTCAATAAGTGATAAGCTTGAATTGCACAAGGGGTCTGAAATTGTATTAATATTTGTGCTTACATTATTCATTTATAACCGCTCATCAGAACAAAATACTAATTCTTTAAATATTTTTATTTATACAACCTCTCTATTTATGCCTTTAATATTATACAAAAGCAGAGCAGCATTTATTGCGAGTATGATATTTGTAATCTTTGAACTTTTTAAGTTTAGAAAAAAGTTTAAGTTTAGCTTTAAAAATATTTTATTTACTTTAACCATTTCTTTTACTCTACTAACTGCCTCAACACTTATTTCTCAAAGGTATGTTCTTTCTGACAGTAATTTAACAGATCAAATCTCACAGGCCTATGTTGATTTGGCAAAATTTAGACTAGGTACATATGATTCAGAATTACCTTTGTTGTTTGTAGATTCTGGAAGGCTATATTCTTCTGATGGAAATTTAAATTGGAGAATTCAGATGTGGCAGGACATGTTTAGTTATATTGATTCCTCACCTTCAAGATATATATATGGTGTTGGTTTTGGTGAAAGACTCCCTGTTTTTGACGTTTCTGTATTTCCTGATGCAAAATACAGAATAGGTTTAGACGGTCTTAATGAACATTTACATAATTATTGGTTAACTGTGTTTGCAAGAGGTGGTTTGCTTCATTTATTAATTTTCTTGTATCTCTATTATTACCTTTTCAAAAAAATAAGTTTTAAAAGAAGTTTCTATGAATCAATTACCCTTATGATTCCAATTTTATTCGTATCTTTTTTTGACTCATCAATGGAAAATGCTCATTTTCCAATTATATTTTATTTTTATTTAGGAAATCAATTTATAAATAAATACAATAACAATTTTTAAACGTTAGCATATTTAAGATAATGAAAAAAGCTTTTGTTACCGGTTTAACTGGCCAAGACGGTTATTATTTGGCAAAATTACTAATTGAAAATAACTATGAAGTTCATGGAACAATGAGGAGAGCTTCGAACTTCAATACACATAGAATTGATGAATTGATATCAAAACACAAAAACTCTGGTACATTAAATATTTATTATTCAGATTTGCTTGATAGCTCTTCCTTAACATCTTTGATAAATTCAATTGAACCAGATGAAATCTATAATTTAGCTGCACAGTCTCATGTAGCAGTATCATTTAAAAACCCACACTATTCGACTAGCACATCTACACAGGGACCAGTTACTCTACTTGAGTGTGTGAAAAACAGCAACAAAAAAATCAAGTATTATCAAGCCTCTTCTTCTGAGATGTATGGTGGTGAAAAAGAAGAAGAATTAAATGAGGAAAGCAAATTTTCTCCCAAAAGTCCCTATGCAGCAGGTAAGCTTTTTGCACACAATATGTCAAAAATTTACAGGGAGTCTTATGAATTATTTTGCTCAAATGGAATACTATTTAATCACGAATCACCGCTTAGAGGAGAAACATTTGTAACGAGGAAAATCACTAGAGCTGTTGGAAGAATAAAACTAGGACTACAAACAAAATTAACACTAGGTAATCTTGACGCGAAAAGGGACTGGGGTTTTGCTGGAGATTATGTAAAAGCAATGTGGCTAATTCTTCAACATGAAAATCCTGATGATTGGGTAATCTCAACCGGAGAGACACATTCAGTAAGAGAGTTTACCAAAAAAGCATTCGAAGCAGTTTCATTAAATTGGGAAGATTATGTAGAGACTGATGAAAAATACTACAGGCCAAATGAAGTAAATCATCTCTTAGGCGACTCAACAAAAGCAAAAAAACTTTTGGGGTGGTATCCAGAAACTAGTTTTGAAGAACTTGTAAATATGATGGTTCAAAGTGATTTGGAATTAGCACAATCAGAAAAAGTACTAGTTGATAAAAAGTTAATGCTTCCTACTTGGGAAAATCCAACTTAAAAAAATCAAGAGTATTGGGATTCAAGAAACCATTCATAAGCTTCTTTAATTCCATTTTCAAGTTCAATTTCTGGCTTCCATCCATATTGAAAAATTTTTTTAGAATCTAAAAGTTTTCTAGGATTACCATCGGGTTTCGAATGATCGTATAATAGTTGTCCATCAAATTTAACAATTCTTTGAATCATATTTGCTAACGAGGATATAGAAATTTCTTCATTGCTTCCAATATTAAGGATATTTTCTTTGATATTATTTTTAATTATAAATCTAATAGCTTTAGCTAAATCTGCTGCATTCAGAAACTCTCTTAAAGGTTTTCCAGTGCCCCAAATATAAAAATCTTTTTTGTTTATTTTTTTTGCTTCATGCATTCTTCTAATTAATCCAGGTATGACGTGACTGCTATTTTCTGAATAATTATCGTTTGTTCCATATAAATTAGTAGGCATAAGATTAATAACATTATGGCCAAATTCTTTTTCAACAGAAGCTCCTAATTCTATAGCAACCAACTTGGCCATGGCATAAGCTGAGTTAGTAGGCTCTAGTGGACCATTCATAATTTGATTCTCATTTATGGGGTTTGGTGAATTTAATGGATAAATACAACTACTTCCCAAGTTGATAAATTTAATAGGATCTAAATTTTTCAGAGACTCTAATATATTTAAGTTAATTTTTAGATTTTCTATTAAGAAATCTGTTCTTTGAGTATCGTTAGCAACAATACCACCAACTTTAGCTGCTGAATTAATTATCAAATTTGGTTTCTCTTTTAATATAATTTTTTTTGTTTCTTCAAAACTAAAAAGATTTGTATCTTTTCTGGTTGAAAATACACAATTAAAATCACTATCAGAAGAAAAAATGCTTTTTATATTTGAGCCAACAAGCCCATTACTTCCAAAAACTAATATCTTCATTCTGCTTAATTGATTCTAATGAGTAGCAAACTATAAATACATATAATAAAAAGGAACTAAAATATAAAATAGAGTCACTTTTAATTAGGTTTATAAATACAAACATATTTAATCCGTAAAGAATGTAAAAGGTTCTCCTGTTTAAGTTTCTAATTAAATTACTCCAAAAATATAAGTATGTTGCAATACCTAAAACTCCAAAAAATAACAGAATTAAAATTAAGCTTGAATGGGTTAATAAAAACCCTTGAGTTGTAATTGTAGTTGTAATTTTTTGTTCGCTATAAAGTTTAGCTAATCCAAATGATCCTGATCCTAGTAAAAATTCAAGAATTGAAGGATTATACCGAGCAACAAATAATCCCCAGAGTTGTGATCTGTTTATTAAGAAAGAAAAAATACTTATAGTAGATATTACTAATGTAGAAAATAAATTAGATTTTGTTAAGAATTCTAAAGATGACGAAATAGGTTCATTAGAAAAATCAAGAGCACTATAAATAATTTTGTTTGATAAGTAAGTTAATGAGTTTCTATTTAATTCTATTAAAAATAGAAATAAGAGACCAAAAATAATCAATAATAGTGGAGCGTTTTTAGGTAAAAATTTTGTGTTTGTATATTTAGTCGACCAATAAACAATTATTAAAAATACCAATGCCAAGGAAGATCTATTATTTGATAAGAGTAAATTAAATAAAAAGAAAGAAAAGTAGATGATATCAATAAAATTAACTTTTTTTAATTTTAAAAATTTTAAAAATATTAGAAGTAACCCTATCCCGTAAAACTCTCCCATCATTTCAGCACTAGGAAAGTAGCCTCTCCAAGCAACTAATTCTCCCCACTCATCTATTTCAAATAGTTTAGTTGCTAGAGTAGTTCCTTTTTGTTGCCCAAAAATAGTTCTTGATAAAAAATTTATTAAAGGAATATTAGACCCTGATAAACCAAACAAAAATAATAATATACCTGAATATATGTAGTTCTTAGTAAAATTCTCTAAACTAAAACTTTTAAAACTACATTTAACAAAATAATTTATTCCTAAAATTACAAAAATAGTGAGAAAAGACCAATAGATTATTGAGTTTAAACTCCAGCTAGTGTTGACCAAACCTCTTATTTTGTCAGGATCTAAGTAATATATTTCATTACTATTTCTTAACCAGAATAAAACTAAGATCGAATATATAAAAATATATATTCTTGATTTTTTATTATTTAAGAAAAATATAAACCCTAACACAAAGAAAAATATTGAATATATATACAAATTCGTACCATTAAATAAAAATACAAATAGAAAAGAATATGGTATAAAGTTGATTAAATTATCCGATTTTAATTCAAATATATTTAAAGAAATTAAAGCGCATGTAAAAAAAAGTATGATAAATATTAAATAACTTTGAAAGTCTAATAGATCTATAAGGTAAATTTTTGATCCGTAAAACCTTTGTTCTCCATAGATTCCATAAGTAAAAAATAACGTTGCAACAAGAATAGAAATAAATTTTTTATAATTAGTAAAACGAAGTTTTTCTTTATTTTTAGGTATGAAAAATAAAGAAATTAAAAAAAACAAAACCATATTGTAGAAAACTGAAAAGAGAGTGTTAAAACCAATTGAAATAGTAAATTTATATCCATTTTCATCTATGCCTGTAACAGTCCCAATACAATTTAGAGAAGAATATTCATTTGAGTTAAACCTATAATGATTTTGGTAAATGGTATTTGTATTACTTTGAATTACCGAAAACAATGGTATGTCACAAGTATTAATTTGATAAAAGCTGAGATCAGATGTAATTTTTTCTGGAGTTACACTATTGGTGATGCCATTAGTCCAGGGTAAAAAAGCAAACAACAAGATTAGAAGCCCGGCACTAAATTTTTTGATTTTCTGATTCATTGTTAATTCTTTTTACGAATAGTAGAAATTAATATCACAGTTGCTAAACATAGCGTGACTAACCCGAGTACATTAATATAGTACTGTTCCGATGATTGTATAGGATTATAGTCCCACCCACCATTTACATAATGATGGCATTCTAAGAAGGAATTAACTGTAACAGTATTTCCTTCTTCATCATATAATGTAACATTTTCAAAACTATCATCTTTTTCAAATACAAAGGAAGGGTCAGATTCAATTTCAATATTTTTAAATCCCTCTGGATATTCACCACAAAATTTAACGATGCCTTCTTCTATATTTAAATTTTGATTTTCAAACTTCATAATTTAATCATATCCTCATAATCATAAAATTCATTCTTTGCAGCTATTTCAATATCGTAAAGTGATTTAATTTTATCAATTGCGTTTCTACTTATTAAATCGGTATTTTCATCAAAATGTTTTTCAAAAAGATTCTTTAAAGAATGTTTTTCTAATTCAAAAACAAATCCGTCTTGTTTATGAGTAACAAGTTCATTATGGTTCTTAATATTTGATACAAACACAATGCACCCTTTAGACATAGCTTCAATAACAGTTTTAGGGTTTCCTTCATAAAGCGATGGATTAACAAAATATTTATACTTGCTAAATAAAGATAATAATTCTTTGTTGTCAAAAGTTCCAAGAAAATTAATTTTAACTTGATGTTTTTTTGCTAACTTTAATAGAGAATTCTTTTCGCTACCATCTCCTACAAAATCAATTTGAATATTGGTTTTTTCAAATTCTTTAATAATAAAAGAAAAATTTTTTTGGCTTTCCAATCTCCCAACACATAAAATTTTGTCACTAAATCTTCTAGGTTCTTCAGTGTTGCTACAAAGTTTTATTGAATTAGGTCTAATTTTAATTTTTTCAGTATTTTTAAAGTTTTGAGTTAAAAATTCATAATCTGCTTTGCTTGATACTGTGTAAAAGTCACAAAATTTTAATGTAAATTTAGTAAGAACTTTGTATAAATATTGAATTAATTTCGATTTTTTATCGTGTTTACTGAATAGATACATGTCATAGCCTGTTCTAATATAAACTTTCTTTGTGATTAAGGTTTTAAGAATAATAGCAACCCAAGATCCATTTAATTGATTGTGTTTAATCAAGTCGATATCTTCTTTTATAAGTTTTGAAACTTTAAATGGAATAAGAAAAGACTTAATATATCTTATGAATCTATTATTGGATTGTTTAATAATTTCATATATTGGAATCACACTAAAGTTTTTATAATTTTTGATTAGTTGAATATCTTCTTTTTTTCCATATGAAAGAAAAGTGAATTTTAAATTATATTTTTCAGAAAGCTCAACATACAAAGAAAGTTCTTTGTCAAGGGTTCCTGATTCCTTCCAAGTTTTTAGCGAATATCCATATGTAAAAATGACTAATACATGCATGTTTTACAATTCATTTATTAAATTTTTCAATTTTTTATTAATATTCTGAACAGAGTAGTTTAACGTTACAATTTCCTCACAACTCTCGGAGTAGTATTTATATTTTTCTGATTCAGAGTTTAAAATAAGGTTAATTTTTTTCTCCCAATGGCTTAAATTATTTTTTGTTTCAAAAAAAATATTAATATTATCCATAAAATTCTCATAATCCCAAAAGCCTTTAGTTTTTGTGATAATGACTGGTGTTCCACAAGCCATTGACTGTAGTGCCACACTTTGTCCAGATGGTTGTAAGGTTTCTTTCAGTGGAATGATTGTTATTTTTGATTTATTATAAAGTTCTAAAATATCATTATCACTCAATAAATCTTCATCCCATGAACCATCAAAAATTTTACAATTATTACTTTTAATTTTGTTTTTATCAATAAATTTGCTTACTACTGTAAACGAGAGATTGTCTAATTTATTAATTAGATCAATAACAAATTCATAATCTCTTTGCCCATCATTACCAATAAATAAAATATCATTGGTTTTATGCATCTCCTTTTTTTCCCAAAAATCTAAATCTACAGAAAACGGGTAGTATTCAAAATTATTGGTAAAGCTAGGAAATATTTCTGCTGCGTAATCCATTTCTGACTTGTTTAGAAAATAGACTTTTTGTACATGACTTAATATATTTTTAATAAAATAAATTTTAAATTTAAACAAAAACTTATTATTTGGAAATTTTTGTAAAAGACCCATAAAAAATACAATTGATTTAGGTGATTTACCAAATAATTTATTCAACAACATCATGGGGTAGCATGAAATCAGGGCTCTGTGATTAGAAAAAATTAATATATCACTTTTTCGTAAAATAAAGTAATTTTTAAATGAAGTAAAGTATGAAAATAGTATGGGTATATTTATAATATTTCCAATCCTATGTTCGATATTATTTTGTATGAAAGTTCTAATTTTTGTTGGATTGGACTCAACAAAAGAAACATTTGGAAATTGATTTTTTATATAAGGGTAACCATAAAACATTTCTACAGGGTATAGTTTTTGACTGTTAATCCTTTTTGATCTTCCGTGCTGGAAAAAATATGTTATTTTTTTATCTTTCATTGATAAAATTTCTTTTAAATATAATTTCTTTAATCTTGAAATCTAAGTTCTCTAAAACAGAGTATAAAGTAACAGTACTCTGAATATTATAATTTTCATCAAAACAAAACAGTAAAGACAGCATAGAATCTCTTATTTACCTCCGAATAAATTTCTACTTAAAGTAAAGAGGTTCCACAACCTGTTTGAATTAGTTCTATTCTTAAATAAAAATAACTTTTTTAAATGCTTTTTTTCAACAAATGGCAATAACTCTATATGATCATAGATTTCATTTCTATTTTCAAAAATAAAATTTTTTACATTAAAAACAAATCCCATTTTCCTTCTATTTACGAAATCACTACCAAAGTCGTTTAAAAGATAATCTTTTAACAACTTTTTATGTGTCAATCTTGAGTCACTTTCTAAATTTGTTGACAGCATATATTCTACTAATCTGTGGTCGACAAAAGGAGATCTAACTTCTAGTGAGTTTTTCATTGAAGTTCTGTCAACTTTGAGCATCATTAATTCAGGAAGATAAAATTGATAATCAGAAGCAATCAGAGATTTCCTTGATGAAGAGTATGAATTATTAATAAAGCTATCTTCATAAACTAAATTTTTATTTAAATCTAACAATTTTAAAAATTTAAGATCTTGCAGATACGAACCATATGCCTGAGCAGGATTTTGTGAATATCTATAAAAATTTGCACCCGTTCCCAATATATTTGGGTAAATTTTATACAATCTATCCAACTTATTAACATAAAAATTATTTCTGTTTAAAACCTTTTCTGTTCTTAAATATCCACCAAATAACTCATCACCGCCATCCCCTGATATGGCAACTTTGTAATGATTGCTAATCTCTTTACAAAGCAAATAAGATGGGACAACTGATGGATCAGCATATGGTTCGTCCAAAGAATCAAGAGCTTGAATAACATTATTGTAACTTGGTTTTTCTAAATTTATACTTATATGATTTGTTCTGTATTTACTAACTACTTTTTGTATCCATTCTGACTCATCGAACTTCTTATCATTATAAATTACGGAAAAAGTGTTTACTTCTAAGTCAGAATCATATAAATTTTTTACAATTGAAGTAGAGTCTACACCACCAGACAGAAAACTTGCAACAGGCACATCTGCCTTCGATCTAATTTCTATTGAATTATTTAATTTATGTAAAAACTCATCATAATTAAATACTTTCTCATCTATATAGTTATCTGGATTCCAATAGATATAATCGTTAGATATTTCTAGAGTATTTAAATCCACTTTAATTAACTGACCAGGGTTTACTTTCAAGATTTTTTTATACATTGTTTTTGATCCTGGAAATATATTTAAACTTAAATAGTCTGAGATTCTAGAAAGATCCAGATCAGCATTTTGGGATATATCTTTTAAAGCTTTTAAGTTAGAACTAAACTTTAAAGAATCTGATTCAAGATTGAAATACAATGGTTTTTGTCCGAGCCTGTCTCTACACATCATTAGATTAAGTGAATTAAAATCTATAAAAATAAATGAAAACTGGCCGATTAATTTATGGACAAATGAATCACCATATAACGATAAGCCAATTAATAGTAACTCAGTATCAGAGTTTGCTGATTTAAAGGTGATACCTTTATTAGAATTTAGAATTTCTCTCTTTAGTTCTTGATGATTGAAAATTTCACCATTAAACATAATTAAAGTATTTAAAATCTCATCATACATTGGTTGACTTCCATATTTAGTGAGCTCTACAATTGACAGTCGATTAAAAATTAAAAATAAGTTAATTTTGTTTTTGTTTAAATCAAGAATATTTTCATATATATTTTTTTCGTCTGGCCCTCGACATTCAATTTGCCTGTTTGCTGTGTCTATATTTTCTTTTGCAATTTTATTAAAAGAAATTTCACCAATGAAGCCACACATAAAATTATTATATTAATTTCCTTTAAATATAATTAACTTAATTTAAATAACTGTATTACTTTATCTATTTTTCTCCGTAGACAACAAAATGACTTTGCATATTATTATGCTTTAAATTTTTTATTTTATATCTACTTATTATCTTTATATTTTTAAAACCGATTCTTTCCATAATTAGCTTTACAGCATTTTCTGAAAGTCTGTAAAAATGGCCACTAGCTCCACCGTATTTCAAGAGAGGCATTTGCAAAAAATTGAGTCGTGTAAACGGATTTGATACGTCAATTATACAAAATTCATTGGTTTTAAAATAAAGTTGTTCAATAGCAGTAATTGGGTCTCTTAAGTGTTCTAATAACGATCCACAGAAAGTCACATCAAAATTTTGTAAATTACTTAGGTCGTAAATTGAGCCTTGTTGATATTCAATATCAAGTTCAAATACTTTTTTTATAAGATTGAATTTATTTGAATCGCTTAAACCAAGTTCACTATAAGCTTCTTTCAAAATTTCATAATCGTGATGACTCCTATGTTTATCTAGTTGTTCTTTTTTAAAATTATCTAGAACATCAAAATTCACAGTTCCATCATATTTATTAAAATCTACTCCTAAAACTTTTTTAGCTTTGAGAACATTTTTAAAATAATATGAAAAATAACCATCTGAACACCCAACGTCTAATACGGTTTTGTTTTTTATATCAGGAAGGTTCAGTTCCTTAATTTTTTTTGAGTAATCAAACGTGCCTTTTGATTTAATTTTTTTATATTCAAAAGAATGATACCAAACGCCTTTTTCAAAAATATCTTGAGCAGCAGTACTTTTTTTATTTTTCATTGTTAATTCATCTTAATACTTTACAAAATAAAATATTGATTGCTATATTTTATTAAATTGTTTATGAGTATATTTTTCTGAAAAACCCTTGTGGGCGCTACAGGATTTGAACCTGTGACTTCTTCCTTGTAAGGGAAGCGCTCTGCCAGACTGAGCTAAGCGCCCCAAGTGATTATTATAAAACAACTAATTT
>MDSZ01196670.1_pt1 | contig 30618 bp, 28 predicted proteins | sample 811201 | NCBI WGS metagenome assembly MDSZ01 (sample SAMN05326647, study PRJNA326480) | marine metagenome | isolation source: seawater | place: Indian Ocean: North | collected 2010 | reverse complement strand
TTTACTTGTAAAGCTCTGCATACAATTTGATTCATATATGAGTCCATCAACACCATCTTCAACTATTTCTTTATGTCCGCCTTTGTTAGCAACTAAAACTGAAGTGGACTGCAACATTGCTTCAATAATTGTTCTCCCAAAAGCATCTCTACTACTTGGAGCAATTAAAATATCAAGGCCTGAAATTATTTCAGATGGATTGCTTATAAAACCAGTAAAACTTATATATTCTCGTAATTGCAATTCTTCGACTAAATTTTTTAAGAAACTAGTATATTGATTATTCCCATCACCAATTATTAAAAGGTGTACAGGTTTATTAGTAATTCGAATTATTTCTGGAATTGATCTTATTACAAAATCAATATTTTTATATGGAACTAGTCTTCCAACGCACCCCAATAAGATCATATTATCCGATTTAGATATATTTTCTTTTATTAAGTTCTTTGATAATTCTTTATCGTATTGCATATCGGATTCAAAAGCATTGTGTACCATAGATTTTTTAAGCGGATTAATATTTTTAGGTGCTGAACTTATAACTGCTTGAGATATACCAATAAAATGATCGCAAAGAATATTAATGCTTTTCCAGAATTTAGATTTAGATAAAATAGTTCTTTGATGCCATATAAACTTAGCTTGTGAAAGCCTGGTCGTTAATGACCAAGTTAAGTTAATCCTTAAATCATTTCCGTGGACGATATCAATATTATTTTTTTTTATAAAATTGATTAATGGAATAATATTAATTAGCATTCCTAAAAATATCTTTAATTTATTTGGTGACTGGCCTGCCAAATATGGGATATGAACTTCTTGATATTCAATTTCCATTTCATTAAGTAGCTTCGATAAAGGACCATTAATATTATGGAGTAATATGACTACTTCATAATTATTAGCTTTTAGTGTTTTACAAAGGTTTAGAGATGATAAATGACTACCTCCGACACTATCACCTACAAATGGAAATAATATTTTCAAATAATATCCTCAGAGATTTATATAAGACATAGAAAATAGAATTTACTACTTTATTTAATATTTTCTACTATCGTATTTAGTTTTTAATTTACTTAAATAATCATCTGATAACCAAGATACAGCATTTCTATATCCTCTATTATCAAATACAACCTTAGAATAATTTACTATGCTCATCTTACACAGAATTTCTGTCCAATAATAAAAAAATTTCTTGTCGAATAATTTCCATTTTTCTCTACCAATAAAGACAAATAAGCCTTTCATTAAAAATCTAACAAAAGAAATCCACCTAGGCACCATATATGGTGCTGGAAGCTTCATGCTCCATACCCCTCCCCAGTCTAATTCATGCATGACTTCAATAAATAGATTTCTATTTATCTTGTATTTGGCCTCGATATTCTCCCAATAATCTAGGTAGTCTTTATCCCATAGGGGGAGTCTCCATTCATATCCAAAAAATTCATATACCCTTTGTACAGTTATTACATATTTAGATTGCCTATTTTTAAATTCACTAAACTCGTATAAACCAAAATCATTATTAATATTGTCTGGTAACCCGCCGACTTCTTTCTCAATCTCATTCCATAAACTGTCTTTAACTAATTTCCTATTATCAGAAGTTCCCAAATACTTCCAAAGTGAATAATGTTTATCTATTAAGGCCTCTAAAATTTGCTCTTTTCTATTCTCATCACTTAACTCGGCTCTATTACCTACCAATGTTTTGGGAATATTGGAACCTTGTAAAAAATCACCACTCATCCCATTTATAAATAATGAATCTTTTGGTATCCAGCCAGATTTTTTAAGCAAACGCACTGCAGAGAACTCATGTTCAACTGGAACTGAACCAAAAGTATTACTAAATGAAATATAAGATTGATGCAATTTGGAATAATAGTCTTTCTTTACAATGTTGTGCGTTAACCTAATATATTTCCAATCATATCCAAGTTTTTTCGCCACTTTTTTACTAATTAATGACTCAAAGTTATTTTTCTGTCCATAAGAAAAACATTTAACATTTTTATATCCAAGATAAGCAAGCCCCGACGCAACTAATTTCGAATCATAGCCTCCACTTAGAGGCACAACAATAGTCCTTCCATCTGCTGAATCAATAATCTTTTGCAAAATATTTAAAGTAACATTTGCAAGACTATTTTTAAGTTCGCTTTTTGAGATGTAAAATTCTGGGTTGGTTGGAATGTAATTATAAAATTGACTAAATTTTAATTTGTCAGTTTCATTAGATTTTAAATATTCACCAGACTGTAATTGTTTAACCCCATTCAATAAAGTAGAGCTACCCGAACAATAACCAGACATTTGAAACATCAATCTATCTTTTTGACCTGGACTTGTTTTTGGATTTGTTAATTCACAATTTAACTTTTCTGGCTGATCAGTAACAATAATGCTACTGGGGCTTTGATAGAAAAATAAAGGAATACTCCGCACTCTATCAACTGATGCAAAAAAAATTTTTGGAGTTTTGATAACGATTGCATAATGGCCATCTATGTTAGATAGATAATTTCTTAAATGATCTTCATCGTTTTTTTTAATTACTTTATAGAGCCCTCCTACAAAATCTTGCAAATGTTTGTAGCCAAAAATATATCCCTTAATCCATGCTTCGCCCCAGCTTTGAGTATAGTAATTCCAACCATAAGAAGTTCTTATTTGAACATCAAATTTACTCATGAGTATCTTAATCTTTAATAGCTATAAATAAAGTTCTGGGTATCTCTGATAGTGAAGTTCTATATTCTCCCAAACTAACTACTTTACTAAATCCAAGATTCTTGAAGTAATTATCAGCCCAATCTACAATATTGGGATTCATAAATTCTAATTTCTGATTCCAATCAACACCCTTTTCATTCGGCTGACCGGTATCAAAAACAAGATATTTATTTGAAGAATCTGCAAGTCCCCGCATTATTTTCAAACTCTTTTGTTCACCAAGCTTTCTAATCCAGTGATGGAAGATTGAGAGACATATAACCATATCTGCTTTAGGAAGGTGAGAAGCATTTTCAGGAGTTATCTCCATTTGTGTAAAAACAATGTTATCAACTGAGTGCTTATGAGCAAGCGCTTTAGCTGCTAAGATCTCATTTCGTCCATAATCTATACCAATGCAAAATCCACCTCGCTCTGCCATCTTAAATGTAAAGAATCCCAAGTTACATCCAATATCTATTACTGAGAGTGCTTCATTTTCAGGAAGAAAACTATTTATAGCATCAAGTCTTCCATAGCTGGCACGCTCATCATCTAATACATTTTTTCTTGGCATAAATGCATTTGGAGCATATGTATTTAATAACCCTACCTTCATTTGCATAAATAACTGCAATCTGACCATAATATTTACCATCCTATACATGAAGGCATTACCAATTCCTCTTAGAAAATTACTCATTTTTATCTTCCTTTTTTATATATTTATTTATCTCCATTAATTTACTTTTAATGAATTCTTGCGAGAAATTCTGAGTTGAATCAACTTCAATTATCTCAACTTTATTCATTTTGCAGTAACTAATTAAATTCTTGCGCAGCTTTTCAGCTTTATTAAAATTGGTTTTACTATTAGCTCTTATTAACTTCCCATCACCCCTTAATCCCCTTTGCTCATATCTCTCCATAGCTATTTTTGGATCTACAACAAAATTTAGTAATAAATTTGGTAAATTGCATCCGGCCAAAATAGCATGTATTGGAATATTTGAATCAATCACATTTTCCTCTATTTCAAAAGAAAGAAACGGCTGAAGAATTCCACTATCAACCAAAATAAAGTTACTTTCTCCTCTCAGCTTAATACCCGCAGACCTTAATGCAATTTTCTTAACTAGCCACCAATTATTTTTCTTTGATAAAAAATGAGAAAAAGAAACTGGACTAAAAAAGAAACCAATAAAAAGAATTTTTATCAAAGATAATAAAGTTTGCCATAATGATGGAATAACAGGATACTCTATACCTAAATATTTATCTGATTTTATCTCAGAGCTTAATTCATTTAGAAAGGTAGTTTTACCTGCTCCGCATAACCCTAGAAATTCAACTTTGTAGCCCATAAAAATGATTTCTTAATGTAATTTGAATTTCCTTACCTGTGATTTAATTTTAAAACCTATTTCACAAGATATAAATCAGCAGAGGCATTGAAACTAAATATTTTTACAAAAATATTTCCAATATATTTTAAGCCCATCAATTTTGATGCAAAGTTTCTTAATTTTGAGCTGCCTTTATAATTAACAAAATTAATAGTTTTTATTCTATCGCCAGTTCTGTCTTCAGCATAAGAAAAATATTTCTTTGCAATTTTTTTATGTGTAGACACTGTTCTTAAATATAAATAGTTATTTAAATAGTCGCCGCCCTGTCTTGAAAAAATATCCCAGAGAATCTTTCTGATCTTTTTTGGGAAATAATGAATAAACCAACATCTTGAGTGACTATCATATGGTTTAAGTCTGTGGGGAAAATTAAAGAAGCAGACACCTCCGGGTTTAAGCAATCTGGCTGCCTCACTGTAGTAGAAATCTGGATTGGCTACATGTTCTAAAACTAAACTGCTAGTAATTACATCAAAGGAGTTATCTTCAAAAGGCAGTTTTTCATCGTTATTATTTGAATTCATTGTAATAGGATTAGTATCTTTTGCCTTAATTAAACTAAATGATGCATCATCAAAACTCATATTTTTAAGAATTCTGTTATCAAACTTCTCTATCACATCTACACCATGCACATTGTTAAAACCTTTCAAAAGTAAAAGTATATTTAAGATACCTGTTCCACATCCATAATCTAAAATTTTGATAGAGTTATTATTTTTACTATGATCTTCTATTAATTTGAGTTGCCACTTTCTTTCAATCAAACCACCATTTTCTATCATTGAAATCAAATTTTGCTTTTCGTGCATCCAGTCAATATTCTCATTATCAATTTTTTTAAGTAACTTTTTTATATGCGAGTCAACAACTGGTTTCTTAGTCATGATCTTTCCCTAATATTTTTAAAAATGCAACTTTCCATTTTCAAGTGAATATTTTATATCAGAAGCATTAACAAATGTTTCTTGATGAGATATTGCTATGATAGTTACTGTTCCCTTAAGATCGTTCAAGGTATTTAAAATATCATTTTCACTTTTTTTATCCAATGCTGAAGTTGGTTCATCTAGTAACAATATTTTTGGAGTATGCAATAATGCCCTAGCCAATCCCAGGCGTTGCTTTTGTCCTCCTGATAAGCGACCTCCATGCTCACCAATATTAAAATCTAGACCACCCGAAAGTTGTTCTACAAAATTTATTGCCCCTGCTCGCTGTAAAACCTCTTTTAATTTTTCATCAGGAATTTTGAGGTCTCCAAATGTTAAATTATTTCTTACACTATCATGAAATAAAACAGTTTCTTGAGGAACATATCCAATCATCTTTCTTAGGGATGATTTATTTATGTTATTAATATTTTTTCCATCAATTTCTATTGATCCGCTATCGGGTTTATTGAATCTCAACAACATATCAGTGAGTGTCGTTTTTCCTCCTCCAGAAGGCCCGACAATAGTAATAAAATCTCCAGCCTTAATCTTTAGATCTACCTTATCCAAAACATTTTTATTTTCATAAGAAAAACTAACCTTATTAAAGATAATTGAATCAACAAGAGAAGGTTCATCACCAGATTTTAGATCTTCTCTTTCTTTTTTAGCACTATTAATAATATTGCTAACAAACCAGAAAGGCGGGATTGCTGTAAAAATCTGTTGGTAATATATTTGAAGGTTACCTAAACGTTGTCCAGTTCTATAAAATAACATGATAAGTACAAGCAGCTCTTCAAATCCTCCATCCCAATATGATGACAATATATATAGTGCTACTGCTATACCAAGAACTTGAACAGGCTCAGCAAAATTTTTGAGTACTGAAGAACTTAAGATAATTCTTTTTCTCATATCTGCAAGTTTTTCAATATCTTGATCTAAGTATTTTTGCAACCTATCTTGCAAACCCATCGCTTTATTTGATTTGATTCCTCGCAAACCATCAATCAAGGTTGATAAAAGAGTTCCCTCGTGTTTTGCAAGCGTTTTAGCAGAAACCCTTGCTAAAGTTACGAAATTTCTCAGAGTAAACATAACAATCATGCCTAAAAATATTCCGCCTAAAGTTATTGGTATTGATATAGTCAAAGACATCGCTGAAAAAAGACCAACTTGAATCACACCAGCCAATACCAAACCTGTTGCTCTAAATACATTGCAGGCATTTTGAACTTGAGTACTTATAGCAGTTGAGAAATCGCCTGTTTGATTATTTAGATAGTAACGCCAGTCAGCATATAATAATGAATCGACCATACCCTTTCGTAAATCAACTTCAACATCGGCACAGATGTATCCTACCTCCTTCATAGCATAAAAAGATAAAATTGATTTTATTGACATGAGTAAAACAATTAAAATCAAAATGCTTCCCATGGTCATTTCTAACTCAAAAATTTCAAAAACTTTTGCTATACCTGACTCAAGAAAACTTAGATCCCTATCTCCAGTATCTTGGAACATTGCCATACCTAGAAGAGGTATCATTGCTGCAAAACTGAAAACTTCAGCCAATCCAGAAAAAAGCAATGCAAATACTGTAAAAATACTGCGTTTTGGGTATGCTTTTAAAAAATAATAAATTGGATAGAATTTATTTTTAGTTTCATTGGAATTCATAGCTTATTCCCTAAATTTCATAATAGATAACTCTAACTTAAACATTTTCAAAGTAAATATCGGAAAAACTTGTATTAAATGTATGCTTTTTATTATTGATAAATTCATCAAATTTATTGAAATCAATACTTAATCTAGAGTCACTAGAATAGTTAGCTCTTAAGTAATAACAATTTTCTTTTATTAATTTTAATGCTTCGGGCATTAATTCTGGGAATCCAAGATCAATAAAATATACTGGTTTATTTTTCTTTAAAACTGAAGGAGTTGTCGATGAAAAGAAAAAATCAATTATATAGGCATCAACATCTTCATTAATTTCTTCAAATCTTTTTGTATTTAATTTAAATCCAAATGACTCTGCAAATCCATCAGGTACCTTAGTAGCACCCTCAGGATGCGGTTTATAAATGACATCTAAATTTAAATTTTTTAGATGTGAAAGTAATTTTATTTGCCAATCGAAATAAGTTAAATCATGGAAGATAGGCCTTAAGCGCGTACCTTCACCATGAAAGGACGTTGCAACATACATAATTTTTTTTATTTTCTTGTGTATCTCTAAGTTATTAGAATTTTTTACCTTAGCAGTATTTCCTAAAACACTATCTATGGACTTAATATCAGGTTTTTTATGGCCAAACATGAGGTCCTTTCTATAAGAACTGTTTTTGGTCCTTTCATTAACTTCATTAAATGTTATAAAGCAGTCTGTATGCATAAACTCTACCCAATGTGCAGGTGTTTGCTCATGATGTGAATTTCCTGAACCATGATCATGAGTAACTACTTTAATTTTTTTTCGTCGTAATTTCTCAATCATTATTACATGCCATATTGTTGAACCACCGCACCCAAACCAAACTTCTTTGTCGATTTTATCTAATAAATCGTTATCTTTATTTAGATGATAATTCACAAAATTATTTGCTTGGTTTAAAAAAGTTGATAAGAAGTTGATAGACTCAGCTGACAAATTATAACCAGATTCAATAAAAGCATTTTTAATAATGTTTAAAATCTCTTCAAATGCAATAGAATTCTTATACTCATCTTTGAGATATTCTCTTGGAATAGAGCCAAACCATTCGTCAAAATCTGTGTAACGCAATAACTTGTTTGTAGCCTTAGCATGCTTTATTGCAAGATTTGATGGTCCAATAGCAAGAATATCATTTTTATTTGAGCCATATTTTCGAAATAATCCAAATCTAAAACCATTCCATATTAACTCTTTGCCTAATTTTTTTAAAAATTTTGGGATTTTTCTGCCTCTTGATGGTCCAGAACTATGATTTAAGAAAAATATACATTTTAAAGAATTAGAGTTGTAAAGAGCATTTAGTCTTCTGTAATGATTCGGAATTAACGGCTTAATATTATCTTTTCTACATTCCTCTACTACAACTGTTGCTTCAAATAATCTTAAAACATCACAAATGAACCATTTGTATAACAGTTTAACTGCATTTAATTCAGGGTACTGAATTTTATTACTAGTTATATAAGGAATTAAATCAGCAGAAATAGAATTCATTAAATCGGTAGCTTTTTTATTGTCTAGCGGCCAATAAAAATCTATAACTCCGTCTTTATTAAATTCTACCTCTGATAAGTCAAAATTATATTTTTTTTGATCTAAAGGGATCATTTGAGCATCAAGTTATTATGATTTTTTAAATTTGTAGCAATCAATTCCTTGAACCTTTCTATATCATCATATGGTATATCTAAATTATTGTCTGATATATTCTCAATCTTTTGAGCAATGAGTTGTAAATAACTTCTTTTTCGATGAGTCTGTATTACTCTGTGCGTTAAGATGTTGAATCCTACTTTTCTTAGAAGAGCCTTTAGAGTATTAACACTAAAAAATTGTACATGCGGTATCCAAAACCTTTCATGAGTTGGCGGTAAATTAAACATATCTGAAACATCTGGAACCTCAATAAAAAGCAGTCCTTCTTGATTCAAATCATCATACATTTCTTTTAAAAATGGAATTGGATCAGAAACGTGCTCAAGCACTTTTGTATTTATCAATAAATCAAATTTATTTTTAAATAGGCCGCTTACATAATCTTTATTTAGAATTTCAGCATTAAGTCTCCGTCTTGCTAGATCAGCATAAACTTCGTTTAGTTCCACTCCACAAACTTTTTTTAAAGAAAGCTCTTTTCTTGCCGTATATAACAAGGTGCCTCCGCCACAACCAATATCAAGGGCATCCGAAATATCGTTTCTTCCTAAATCATTAATTTTGTCTTTTAACCACGCTATTTTTTGCCAGTTTTCTGACTCATCATTAGATAAAGATATAATTTTGTCAAAATAATCATCTGGTGTTGTATTTGAAAATACATCTTGATCATAACTCTTATATAAAAGATCTAATTCATGATCAGTTAATGCCGGCGACCTATATACAAAACCACATTCATTGCAAATAATCCAATTTAAATCGAAATCTACACCTGACTTATGAACTTTTTCTAAATATGGATCATGACCCTCTTGCTTAAATAAAATGTCTCCATTATTTGAGCCACAAAGGTAACAACATACTTTTTTCATAAGCTTTCCTTTAAAAACAATTCAGCCACTTTTCTTTCAAACTTGTCTCTTACAAAGACACCTGCCTTATTGCTAAGAATAATATGCCCCTTTTTTTCACTCTTAGAATCATGATTATCCAAATAACAGTGTTTTTTTGACAATATAATTCCTCCAGATTGTCGATAGAGGTATTCTCTTTCTAATTTTAGTGTGTTTACATCATTTCCTATCTTCTGCAAGCCAGAACCTTTGTGGCGATATAATTTTGAATCATCTGGAACAACTCCCAATACTCTATCAACATCATGAACTCGCATGACATTAATAGCTTTTTCGATGTAAGCGGTTGTTCGAAATGGTGACTCAGCAGTAAGCACTAATACTGCGTCATAAGATGAGGTTTTTCTTTTCTTAATAGCTTCTTTTACAGCAGGAACATATGACATATTTTCCAAAGAAGTATTTTTATCTCTATTTAAGATTGTTAATTTATCATTATATTGTCTGCTCAAATAGCTGATAACATCTTGATCGGGCGTGGTTACAATTAATTCAGAAACCATGGTTGAATTCAAAACTGCATCAATTGTCCAATCTATTACATTCTTGCCTCCTAACTTAGTAAGAATCTGACTATCAGATTCTATTGCTGGACCTCTAGTAGGAAGAATTGCTATTACTTTTAAATTAGGCCTATTTGTTCTTTTAGCATGACTTTTGTATATTTCTGCTCTTGTTTCAAGAAGTCTATCAGTATCATTTGTTAAGTTGGTATCATGTTTTCTATAATAAAAAAGAGGTAAATTGACATTTTCAACTGAATAATTTTCGGTTAACTTTAACCAAAGATCCCAACCATCCTGACAAGTAAATTCTGGACTATATCCTCCAACTTCCAACAAAGAATCTCTTCGAATAAGTGTGCATGCTCCATGTGCAGGCTGATCTAATAGTGTAACTTCAGATTTAAAATCATTTCTTCGTTCCTGTCCGGTTACTTGACCATCTGTATCAACATAATAATAATCTGGGAATACAAGTGCAATGTCATCTGATTTTTCAATTGCATTAACCAAAACTAATAATGCATTTTCATCAAGATAATCATCGGCATCCAGTCGCATTACATATTTTCCTTGAGCTGCACGCACAGCAATATTATTTGAAGCTATCAAGCCTTTATTTTTTTGAAATATGACTCTGACATTTGTCTTATTAATATAGCGGTTAATAATTTCTCTAGAATCATCAGTGGACCCATCATCAATAACGATTAATTCAAAATTTTTATAAGTTTGAGCTAAAACACTCTCAATAGATTGCTCGATGTAATTACCATAATTAAAATTAGTTACATATACTGTCACCAATGGATTTGAGGTACCTTTGGTGGAAGATGTAACAGCTTTGACAGTTCTCATATTTTTTTATCTATAATTTGATAATAATCTTTTGCTAACCTTACTAAAGTGGCAATATCTGATTCTGATGGATCACATTCAAGATTTTCAATTATCCATTCAAATTTTTCAAAATCTTCTTGAGTATCAATTGCTAATTGGACATCAGAAAATTTAGCAGTACCTGATCGTATGAGTGAAATATTGAACTTATCACTATTATCATAGAAATATTTAGTAACATGCTCCTTATGCTGAAAATCACTCATTAGTGAACACGCACGCTCCATTGGTTTTCTTCCAACAACCTCAACACTCATACCGTAAGGATAAGTCCGTTCAGGCACATTAGAGACTATGTCGATATTACCTCGTTTAAAAATTTCTATACCACCAACGACGAGGTCTTTATTATTCAAAGGGCTATCACCATTAACCCTAACAGCAGCATCAAGGTTTGAGAATTTCATCGCCGATAAAAATCTGTCCGCCACATTATCTAATGAACCTCGAAAACATTTAATATTATGAAATTTTGCAAAATCTGATAATGGATCATCGATTGTTCTTGTTGATGTAGCTAAAGTAATCGAATCAAAATCATCAATTTTTTGACATAATGATAAAGCATAAGCAAGAATAGGCTTGCCTCCGACCTCAAGTAATGCTTTTCCCGGGAGTCGAGATGAATCCATCCTGCTTAGAATAATTGCGCCTATTTTCATTATTATCTGTTTCTGATAAATTTTGCTGGGCTGCCAGCAAAAACTGTATTTGGCGGAATATCTTTAGTAACTACAGAACCAGCAGCCACAATGGCTCCATCTCCTATATTTACTCCCTTTGTGACGATTACACCGGTACCAAGCCATACATCATCACCAATAATTATAGGGTCGGTTTCCATTAATTGCTCTCTTATCAAGGTTCCCAATTTAGTTCCATGATCACTATCTACAAAGTAACAAAAAGGTGCAATCAAGCAGTTATTACCTATAGCAATTTCTGATTTAGAAAATATACAAACGTTGTAACCTATGGTTGTCCAATTGCCAATTTTTACTCTAGCATCTGAATGTGTAGGACAAATTTTAGCTCCTTCTTTAAGCATAACCATATCACCCAAAGAAATTTTTTCAGGATGTCGAAGCAATTGGACATTGGATTCAATATATATGCCCTCACCTTTATTAACTACTTTACGTAACAACCACCATCGGCGAAAAGCATGTCTTAAAGTATAAGGAGCGTACTGCCTTACACCACTCTCTATTTTATTTGATTCAATATTATTTTTTGACATTGTTTTTATTTATAATCTTTTGCACGTATGACGGGCACCAATACTTCACCATCCAACCAATTAAGAACGTTATCAGATTTAATAGCTTCAAAAACAACCATTAAAGCTTCTTTAAATATTTCAAGTGTTTTTTCTATATGAGCTTCTTGATGAGAACCGCATAAAAAGATTCCTGCACGAGAGAGGATTCCTCTTCTAACAATTTCCTGTTGAAATAAGGATTGGATCTCTAGTGAACCTTTTCCATGTTCGTCATAAAAAATATATTCAGGCCACCATCCGTAACCAATCATTTTTGTTATATGGTTCATATCAAATGAATCAACAATTTCATTATACCCATCTTTTAATCTAGTCCCCATTTGATTTATATGATTAAGTGTATCCCTTTTCTCAATAGCCTTAATCGTAGCCAATGCAGCAGAAATAGAAACCAGCTCACCTGAAAAGGTTCCCGAGAAGAAAACTTCTTCAAACAAAGTCATTATCTTTGATGATCCTACCAATGCAGACAACGGATATCCATTTGCCATTGCCTTGCCAAAACATGCTAAATCAGGTGTAACATTAAAATGACTTTGGGCACCTCCAACTTCCATTCTAAATCCAGTAATAACTTCATCAAATATAAGAATTGCTCCATTATCATGGGTAATTGATTTAACTTTGTTTAAAAAGTCATCTTTAGGCTCATAAAAATTAACTGGCTCCATTATCACTGCAGCAACGTTATCTGGATTCTCATTAAAAGCTTTTAAAAGTGATTCAATATCATTATAAAAAAATTCTACTGTCAAATCTTGAACAGCTTTAGGAACACCTAAATTCCTTGAAGTTGAGCCTATAAACCAATCTTGCCAACCATGATAACCACAAACTAAAACTTTATCTCTTCCTGTATATCCCCTGGCCACCCTAATAGCTGCTGCCGTAACATCTGAACCATTTTTTCCAAAACGTACCATCTGAGCACATGGAATTTTTGATACAAGCTCTTGAGCTAATTGTGACTCTAATGGGTGTCCCAATGAAGAATTTACTCCCAATTTTGCACCTTCGTATGCAGCTTCATTAATTTCTTTATCTGCATATCCCAATATATTTGGCCCTAGTGCCATCATATAATCTATATACTTATTACCATCAACATCCCAAACGTTACAACCAGAAGCTCTCATTAATAGTTTTGGTGAAACACCTGAAACATGTTGAGCAGGTGCTTTAGAAAAAGTTTGCGTGCCCCCAGGTATTACTTTGTATGCCTCATCAAACAATTTTTTAGATTGAGACAAATTTAAGGCTTTTGCTTTTTTCATGACATCATCCAAAACAAATTTTCTCCATTTATTCCTTAATAGCAGATTCTAGACTTATTTTTTTAAAGAAAAGTTTTAAGTTATCTTTATGTCCAATGTTATGTCTGAAATCAGGCTTAATCCATTGATCTTTCTTTATTATTTTAAGTTTATCCATTAATTCAATTTTATCTTGCGTCCAAAACTGACCTAAATCAAGTAGCGAAGATCCCTCAGGATGCCTTTTTAACCAATGTTTCGTAAATTTATGATGTTGAATAACTGGTTTATCTAATGCAAGTGCATCAATAATAGTTGAAGAATGATGAGAAATAACTAAAGTTGCCTGAGAGGCCATCAAACCTGGATGAATATATGAAATAACTATATTCATATTTTTTATTTTAGTTAAAACATCTTTAACTATAGTTATATTTTGCATTGGATGAGGTTTTAAAACTATTAAAGCTTCTGGAAAAACTTTATCAACACAAGATGTTACTTCTAGTATCCAATCTTTAAGTTCACTTTCTTCAAAAATATTTTTAACTGTTGAGGGCAAAAAAATAACAATTAAAGGACTATTATTTTTATTAAGATTAATATCTATATCATTTTTTAAATATTTCTTAGATGAACTATTTAAAACATTTAACCATGATCTATAAAGTCGCGGGTATCCAATCTCGATAGATTTATTCTGATACTCTTTTTTCCAACTACTAACGTCTCTTTTATTAAAACATATAAAAAAGTCACCAAATTTTGATGAATTCATATCCATGACAGATTTATCTTTTATAAATAAACGATCCATTAACTTGAAATGTCCAATAGTATAGCCGCCTTTGATTTTAATAATTTTTGAAATGAATCCAATCAACAAAGTATCAATAGAGCCAGAATGCATAAAGATTGGATTCTTTGAAAAAATTAATCTCATTGTTATTCCAATCATATTTTTTAAAAAGACAAATGTGCTAGAAATTTTGGTGATAATATTTGGACCACTTCTAATCTCTTTTTTTGGAAGAATTGTCATTCTATCAACAACATCTGTAATTTTTTTTGATAAAAAAGGATCTCTATTCAATTGATCAAGTAAAGATTTATCATCAATGGTTAATTCTATGCTTACATCACAATACATTTTCATTTCTATAAAAATAGGTAATAACATATCTAAACCGCCTAATCTTGGTGGCGCCAATGAAAGTACTTTTGTCATTATTTTTACTCTGAAAGCATTTGTTCGCTGAATAGATATTTAGCAAGTTTTAGATCTTCTTCTGTATCTATATCAACTGACCTTGATTTGTCCATAATGTATGGTTTCGTATTTTTTGGCATCCAACTATTCTCTTTGTGAAAAGCATTTATTCTTACCCAACATAATGCACCATTATCACAGTATACCTGTGGCATCTTTTGGCTAGGCAGCCAAAACATATCAGGAAAATTTGGAACCAAAAAACCTTTTGAATTAACTTCTTGTGCACAAAATACTGGTAAATCATATGTTGTAACTGAAACAACTGCATCAGCATCTTTTGTTAAGCATTCATACGATTTAAGAATATCTCTTGAGGTTCTCAAAGGTGCTGTAGCCCAAAGCATACAGAAGTTGTCAAACTCTGAATTATATTCATTTTTATATTTATTAAGAACGAAAGAGCAAACTGACTCCAAGCTAGCTTCATCGCTGGCGAGATTTTGCTCTCTAAGGAATTTAACTGGAAAACCATGATCTGCAGATATTTTGGCCACATCATCAGATTCAGTAGAAACATGAATCTCATTAAATAATCCTGATTTCTTGGCAGCTTGAACCGTATGTACGAACATAGGTTTACCAAAAAAATCTAGAATGTTTTTATTGATAAGTCTCTTTGAGCCTGTTCGAACAGGTATTATAGCAATATTTCTTTTGTCCATTATTCCTTTTCACCATTAATATCAAACCAACAATGATAATATATTTCCATTGTTTCTGATTGAAATCCAGCGCGCTGATATAAGCGCTGCGCACCATAATTTCTTCCTTGGGTAACAACAGAAACTTTTTTTACTCCTTCTAATGATAGTTTTCTGAGGACTTTAGAAAGCAAAAGGTTTCCTAAGCCCTGGCCTGACATTTTATCATCAACTGCAAATAACCCAATTGTTGCTGATAACCTAGAAGAATTATATAAGATTGAACAACATGCTATAGGAACATCATCATTGCATAATACCCATACGAGATCATCAAAATTACCTAAAACTGACTTTTCAATCCAGTTGCGATAAAAGCCGTGGACATCATTGCGCGGGAAATTAGTATCGAAATAATATCTACTATTTGTGTATATATCTGTGACAATATCTTTAAGTGTAGGTATATCAGCATTGTCCCCAACTCTAAACGAAATTTTATTTGGTAAGTTCTCCTCATGGCAATCTTCGGTACTTAATTGTTTTGTTAACGTAATCCTCACATCTGCAAAATGAAAGTTATTTTTTTCTGCTAATAGAACACTTTGTCTATGGTGGGCGTCACATTTAAATTGTAATAACTTAATTTTGTTCTTTTGACAAAAGTTTAGAACCTCTTTAAGACTTTTTTTATCAAGTCTATTTGAGGATATTTGAGCAACTGGAAAACCAAAAAATTTAGTATCCCAATCTAATAAAATTACATTATCCATAAAATGATCTCTTGTAAATCATGGTTATTTTAAAATATCAGCAATCACAGATGAAACTCGATCTACTCCTTTTCGATCAATTAAAGTTGGTCCTTTATTGCTCATCATGAGCTTTTCATTTTCAGCTCGTAAAACATGATCAAAAACATTATTAAAATATTTTAGATCTAAATCCATATCATTAGATCCTAAAAAAATAACACATTGATCATTAAGATTCTTTAATGTTTGAAGCTGATGTTGATATTGAGGAAGGCCAATTGAAGGTATACCCAATGAAACAGCATCAAAAATACTTAATCCACCTGAAAGTACTGCAAAGTCAGCAATTGCCAGTCTCTCAATAAAATCTTCAGGTCTTACTATCACACTAACATCTATACCATTTTTAAGAGATATCTCTTTTGCAGCAATTTTCCACTTATCAATAAGTGAGCTATCTTCGTCACCAACTAATATTTCGATCAGCTGATGTCTTTCTTTAGAAAATTCATTTTTTCTAAGAGCTTCAAGAAAAAAACCTGTTAAATTTCTGTGATCATAGCCACCAAAAGAGGCAACAATTAACCCAGATTTCTTAGACTGTGATTTTAATAGTTTTTTTTCAAGCGGTTTTAATGTTAAATAATCATATCCATGAAGTCGGTTATCACTATCAGAAAAATTAAATAATATAGGATTAATTGCAAGATTGGCATTGTAAGAGCCCGGTCCTACATCATCCATTGATATTATGTATTTTAGTTTCTTTTTAAGACAAGACATCCAATCTAATTCTGTTGAAAGCCTATCAATGAATAATATAGCTGGATTTAAATCTGCAAGTATCTCCAATTCTTCGTTAGAATTCCATTGTAATTCTTCATCTTTTGTTTTCTCAATCCTATAACCAGATTTTAGTACTAATTTCTCTCCAAGGCTAAAAACTCCATTTCGGCGAATGACAAAACTAATTTCAGACAGGTTACAGATTTTATCTTCAACTAATTTATTGGCTATAACAATATCTCTAATCACATGACCTGAACCAATTTCAGGAAGAGTTGCTCCATCACATCGAAAAATGATTTTCTTTTTAGAATTTAAGTTCTTTCGACTCACAATGAATAACTATTTAATTTTGATCTAATTTGAACAAGTAAAGAAGATATCTGAAAAAATTATATATTAATTCTATAGAGAAACATTTCCCCAATGAATTGGTTCAAACTCATCAATATCATTTTTAGCATAAAAATATTCATTCATAAGATCAAAATGTAAAGGCTCTAATCCTGATTTATATTCTCCTGACCTTAAACATTTAATATTATCCAAATTCAATTTCTCACCTTTTTTTATTTTCTTTACAGAGAAAATTGATTTATAGGCAAATTCTCTAACATATTCTTCGCACTTTAATGTTTTTTTAATTCCAGAACCTACGCAAATATCATTAATTTCAATATTTTCTGAATTTAAAAATTTTGATCTTGTTTTATTTATAAGCGAAATCATTTGCTTAAGCTCGTCAGGCTCAGTCGAGAACCCTTGATCTACTCCATCCATTTCCCTATCAAGAGTTATATGAATTTCATATACTTCCATACCCATGGCAGCTGCAGCATGAGGCAATGTTTCATAATCTATTTCACCGGACTGATGTCTAAAACCATTATTCGAAAAACCAACTGGGATCTCAAATGCAGTTTTTAATGTATTTATTATTTGTAAGTTTGCTTCATTCAGCTGAGCTGGATATTTAATAACGCAATGCATTAAGGCAACATTCCTATGATATTTATAAATTTCATTAAGTGCGCGATCAACCTCCTCTAATCTTGCGCCTCCACAAGACATAATAATTGGTTTATGAGTTTCTGCTACTTTTCTTATCCAGGGTATATTACTCACTTCATATGAAGCAATTTTTACTAGGTCACAATCTAAATCTATAAGCATTTTTAATGAATCGTTACCCATAGGTGCAGAAAAAAAATACAATCCTTTGTTCTCAGCATATTTTTTAAGCTCTGATAAAAATTCAAATTCAATTTCAAGCTTTTTATGTAGTTCATATATTTCAATATTCTCACCCAACAATTCGTATTTTCCTGCTTTTCCACCCTCAATATAGACCTCTTCTGTTTCAAAATTCTGAAACTTCACTGAAGTGCAGCCAGCTTGATGGGCAGAATCAATTAATTTTTTTCCTAATTCAATGTCGCCATTGTGATTAAGTCCAATTTCAGCAATTGTAAAAATAGGATTGCTACCTCCTATAGAAATTGGTTTAAGATTTTTTGACTTGGGTGTTATTTTTAAAACTTTTGATTCCATAAGATTTCTTTGTAAATTTGGTATTAATTAAACTCTTTTAGTTAAGATTCTTTAGCTTAGATTACCAAGCTGTCATTCCGCCATCAACAACTAAAGTATGTCCATTTATATATGATGCATCTTGAGACAATAAAAAAAATATTGGTCCAATAATCTCCTCAATTTCAGCCAGTCTTCCCATTGGACAACGATCACTATAAAGACGTTGAAAATCTTCTCCTTGAGGATCCCATGGATTTCTTATTCCTCCTGGCGCTACTGCATTTACTCTAACGTCAGCGCCATCTTCTATAGCATTAACGGAGAAATATTTAGTCATTTGAATAACTCCGGCTTTAGTAGCTCCATAAATTTCAGGACTTCTGCGGTCACAATCTGTATATATTTTTGGATCTGGGCTAATTAAGCCATAGTGTGAAGCAACATTTACAATTGAGCCTTTATTTTTTGAAGCAATACAATGTTGTAAAAATATTTTCATACAATTAAACGTGCCTTTTAAATTAACATCGGTTACAAAATCTAACTCCTCCTCACTTCTATCATTCCATGGAGTAAAAATACTTACTCCAGCATTATTTATCAGAGATGATACATAACCAAATCTATTCACTGCGATTTCGAATGCTGTTTTTACTTCAGAATTTATTCTTATATCAACCTCATTCATTTGAATACTATCAGCATTCCAATTTAAATCATTAGCAGTTTTTTCCATGTTATCAATGGATAAATCAACTCCTAAAACTTTGGCTCCATTGTTAAGAGCAGTGCTCACTAACTTTTGGCCAATTTGTCCTGTAATACCAGTTATCATAATTACTTGATCATTTAAATTAGGTATATTCACTTGTATCTCCAAAAATAATCTATATTAAACATTGAGTTTTTATTAAAATTTATAGTTAACTACGTTCTCAATCACATATTCTAACTGTTTATTAGACATGTTAAAAAAAAGTGGTAGTCTCGCTATCGTATTACTTGTTTTAGTAGTAACTGGGCAATAATCTTCTTTATTTCCTATAGTTTTTTGCATAAAACCTGAAGAATGCAATGGTTGATAATGGCTAGTTATTGTTATGTTCTTCCCAGCCATATGCTCTATAAAAGAATCTCTAGATAATTTGTTGGGAAATAGCATATAAAATAAATGGTATGCTTGGCTGCAATAATCAGGTATATGTGGCAAAGTAATATTAAAATTTCTTGACCAGTTATTTAATTCTTCGTTATATGTTTCCCATATTTGCTTCCTTTTAGTTTGAATGGATTCAGCTGAATTTAATTGGCTAAAAAGCATTGCAGCAAGAATATCAGACATTACAAAGCTTGAGCCTTTATCAACCCAGGTATACTTATCAACTTTTCCATTCAGGTAATTCGTTCTATTGGTACCCTTTTCTCGAATAATTTGTGCTCTTTCAATAAAATCTGAATTATTAAGAACAACAGCTCCACCCTCGCCACAGCTAATATTTTTAGTTCCATGAAAACTTTGTGTAGATATACTTCCAATTGAACCTAAGGTATTTTCTCGATATTTTCCATATAAGCCATGGGCATTATCTTCTATAACGTGAATGTCATGTTTTAAAGACAAATTTATTAATTCATCCATTTCACACGCAATCCCACCATAATGAACAACAACAATTGCACGCGTTCTTTCTGTCACTAAAGCGTCTAATTGAGATACATCTATGTTAAGAGTATCTTCTCTTATATCAGCAAATACGATCTTTGCTCCATGCATATAAAATGCTAAAGCTGAAGAGACAAATGTATATGAGGGAACAATCACTTCGTCACCAGGACTAAGATCTAATAATATTGCAGCAATCTCTAGGGCATGGGTGCATGAAGTTGTAAGTAAAATTTCACCATCACACTGAATATGCTCTTTTAAGAGCGCCTCAGCTTTTTTAGTATAAGGACCATTTCCAATAATTTCTCCCTTTTCAATTGCAGATGAAATGTTCTTTATATCATTAGAAAATTTTGGTGGAGATGAAAAAGGAACTTTAATCATTAACCTTACCTCTTAGGGTTCGTATTAGATATTCTCCTAGATCAGTATTTCGCATCTCTTGACATATAGATTCAAGCTTTTGATTGTCTATCCAATTATTTCGCCATGCTATTTCCTCTAAACAAGCAATTTTTAAGCCTTGTCTTTTTTCAATTGTATGTACAAATTGACCAGCTTCTAATATTGATTCAAATGTACCTGTATCAAGCCAAGCCATTCCTCGACCCATTATTTCTAAATTTAAATTGCCGCGTTCAAGATACCATTGATTAATGCTTGTTATTTCCAGTTCTCCTCTCGCAGATGGTTCAATAGTCTTTGCAACCTCGCTAACTCTTTCATCATAAAAATACAGCCCTGTTACTGCAAAATGAGATTTTGGATTATCTGGTTTTTCCTCAATGCTAGTAACCTTGTCTCCTTCAAAACCTACGACCCCATAATGTTGAGGATCACTTACAGGATAAGCAAATACAGTTGCTCCAGATTCCTTCTGAGAATTTATTTTTTTAAGCATTGCCTGTAATTCATTTCCAAAAAATAAATTGTCACCAAGTATCAATGCGCAAGAATCGCCATTTATAAAATCTTCACCAATAATAAAAGCTTGAGCTAAGCCTTCAGGTTTATTTTGTACAGCATAATCTAATTTAATGCCCCATTGCTCTCCATCACCCAGTAAACGTCTAAATCTTGGAGTGTCTTCTGGTGTAGATATTATTAAGATATCCTTTATTCCTGCTAGCATTAAGGTGCTTAGAGGATAATAGATCATGGGTTTATCATAAACAGGAAGGAGCTGCTTAGAAACAGCTTGAGTTACAGGATAAAGCCGGGTTCCTGATCCGCCTGCAAGAATAATGCCCTTCATTTTTTTACCCTCAATGATTCTTTTCTTTGATTATTATTTCTATCTATCAAGTTTAAAGCCCATTCTTTATTTTCTATATACCAAATAATAGTTTTACGAAGACCAGATTCAAAGTCTTCCTCTGGGCTCCAATTGAGATCTCTCTTAATTTTACTAGAATCTATAGCATACTTGATGTCATGGCCTGGCCTATCATCAACAAACTTGATAAGCTCACTGAATCTACTAATTCCATCAGGATAACACCCAACTTCATCATCTAAAATAGAACATAAAGAATTTACTAAATCTATATTACTGAATTGATTATGTCCGCCTATATTATATGTCTCTCCAACATCAGCTTCTAATGCTACTTTTAGCAAAGCTTTGGCATGATCCTCAACATAAAGCCAATCTCGCACTTGATCACCTTTTCCAAATATAGGTATCGACTTACCATTAAGAGCATTCAAAATGGCAAGAGGAATTAATTTTTCAGGAAACTGAAATGGACCATAATTATTTGAACAGTTAGTTATAAGTGTCGGCAATCCAAATGTTCTGTTCCATGCTCTAACTAAATGATCCGAAGCTGCCTTAGACGCTGAATAAGGTGAACTAGGAGCGTAATGACTATCTTCAGTGAACATTTCATCTGAAGAAACCAGATCACCATAAACTTCATCAGTTGAAATGTGATGAAATCTAAAAGAGTCACGTTTAGTTCTGTTAGAATTTTGCCAATACAATAAAGCTTCTTGAAGCAATGAAAAAGTTCCAACAATATTTGTTTGAATAAATTCATCAGGTCTATCAATAGATCTGTCAACATGGGATTCTGCAGCCAAATGCATAATAATGTCAGGCTGATATTTTAAAATAATACTTTTTATAGCATTTCTATTACATATATCTGCTTGTTCAAAAAAATACCTTTCATTTTTATCTATTGAAGACAATGATTCTAAATTTCCTGAGTAAGAAAGATTATCAACATTAACAATGCTATGGTTTGTATTGTTTATAGTTTCTCTAATGACTGCAGAACCAATAAATCCAGCGCCACCAGTAACAAGAATTTTCATTATACTAAATACACTCCGATTAAAGATATTTTAATGAATAGTTGCTACAGTCTTCCATCGACCTGATCCTGCGGAAATAAACACTTAATATCATAGATAACATGTTCATGTTTTCCATAAGACTTTAGCTCATCTATTTTGAGTTCTTTAAATTGTTCATGACTAACTGCAATTACAATGGCATCATATTTTTTTGTCTTAGGCTTTTCTATTAATTCAACTCCAAATACTTCCAAAGCCTCGTCTTTATCTGCCCAGGGATCATAAACATCAACATTAGAATTAAAATCTTGAAATCCTTTGATCAAATCAATTACCTTCGAATTTCTTAAATCAGGACAATTTTCTTTAAACGTCAAGCCCATAATGAGAATATTAGAACCATCTATATGTATGCGTCTCTTAATCATTAATTTACAGATTTGATCAACAACATAGGTGCTCATATTGTCATTTAGGCGCCTTCCAGCGAGAATAATCTCAGGATGATAACCTACTTCCATCGCTTTATGAGTTAAATAATATGGATCGATCCCAATACAGTGTCCGCCAACCAGTCCTGGTCTGAAAGGCAAAAAATTCCATTTAGTTCCAGCTGCCTCCAATACTGCTTCAGTGTCAATATCAAGTTTTTCAAAAATCATAGCTAGCTCATTAATTAGTGCTATATTTATGTCCCTCTGAGTGTTTTCAATTACCTTGGCAGCCTCGGCAATTTTAATACTACCAGCTTTATGAGTACCAGCAGTGATAATAGATTGGTATAGTTCATCTATAACGATAGAGATATCAGGATTTGAGCCTGATGTTACTTTTTTGATTGTTGTAACGCTATGCTCTTTATCGCCTGGATTTATTCTTTCAGGAGAGTATCCACAATAAAAATCTTTATTGAAAACAAGGTTTGATTGTTTTTCAAGAATTGGGACACAAACTTCTTCAGTAGCCCCAGGGTAAACTGTGGACTCATAAATCACTATGTCATCTTTTTTAAGAATAGCCCCTACAGTCTTACTAGCACCAATTAATGGTTTCAAATCAGGATTCTTATGCATATCAATTGGTGTTGGAACTGTGACAATGAAAATATTGCAATCTTTAATTTCATCAACATTGGAGGAAAAGATAAGACTTTTTGAATCCATGAGTTGGTTTCTACTAACCTCCATAGTTGAGTCGTTATAATCCAATAATTCTTTTATTCGAATATCGTTAATGTCGAATCCAACTGTTTTAAATTTCTTGCCAAACTCTACTGCAAGTGGGAGGCCTACATATCCCAGTCCAATGATTGCTATTTTGAAATCTTCTTTTTTAATCATAATTTATTATATTGTTTATACCAATCAACAAAGTTTTTGACTCCGTCATTAATACTCATTGATGGTTTATAATCTAAATCTCGAACTAAATCACTTACATCAGCATAAGTATCTGGAACATCACCTGGCTGGAGTGGCAAAAGTTCTTTATCAGCTTTTAAACCCAATGCCTCCTCTATAGCCTCAATATAATCTAATAATTCTACTGGTGAATTATTACCAATATTATAAATTCGCCAAGGTGACATAGAACTTCCTGGATCTGGATTAATTCCATTCCACTCTGGATTAGGTAAAGCTGGCTGATCTAGTACTCTGATTACACCTTCAACAATATCATCAATATAGGTGAAATCTCTTTTATGATTTCCGTAATTATAAACCGGAATTTTCTTACCCTCTAAGATTGCTTTCGTAAACATAAACAAAGCCATATCAGGACGACCCCATGGACCATATACCGTAAAAAATCTTAATCCTGTTGTGGGCAAATTGTAAAGATGACTATAAGTATGAGCCATAAGCTCATTAGCTTTTTTACTTGCCGCATAAAGGCTCAGAGGATGATCAACATTATCATGTATCGAAAATGGCATACTAGTATTAGCCCCATATACTGAGCTACTAGATGCATAAACAAGATGCTTTACTTGATTATGGCGACAACCCTCTAAAATATGACTAAATCCAACTACATTCGTATTTATATAAGCGAGTGGATTTTCTAATGAGTATCTAACACCAGCCTGTGCAGCTAAATTAACAACGCTCTCAAAGTTATGGTCTTTAAATAATTTTTTTATTGCTTCACCATCTTCAATATTCATGCGAACATGAGTGTAGTTTGCTATATCAAGATGGCGAGCTAAACGAGACTCTTTTAATTTAGGATCGTAATAACTATTATGATTATCAATTCCAATAACTTCGTCACCTCTATCGAGCAATTTTATTGAAAGAGCTGATCCAATAAAACCTGCTGCACCAGTTACTAATACCTTCATGTATTCTCCTTAATCGCTATTAAATAGATCTCTCGTATAAACTTTATCTTTAACGTCCTGAAGACATTCTGCCATTCGGTTTGTAATAATAAGATTGGAAATCTTTTTAAACTCATTTAAGTCTAAAATAACTTTTGATCCAAAAAAATTAGAATCTTCTAGCATTGGTTCATAGACCACAACACTCACATCACTTTCTTTTAAACGCTTTATTATTCCTCGTATTGAAGATGATCTGTAGTTATCGGATTTATTCTTCATAATTAATCGATGTATGCCAACAACCTTAGGTTTTTTTTTGATAATTGATTCAGTTATAAAATCTTTGCGTACTGAATTTGAATCTACAATTGCACTTATCAAACTATTAGGCACATCTTTAAAATTTGCTTTTAATTGCTTTGTATCTTTTGGTAAACAGTAACCGCCATAACCAAACGATGGATTATTATAGTGATTCCCTATACGAGGATCTAAACTTATAGCCTGAATTAGCTTTCTTGTATCTAATTTATTTAGCTCAGCAAAAGTATCTAATTCATTGAAAAATGATACACGCATCGCCAAATAAGTATTTGAAAAAAGCTTTACTGCTTCGGCTTCAGTAGAATCCATAAATAGCACATCTATATCTTTTTTAATTGCGCCTTGAAGAAGAAGATTTGCAAAATATCTTGCAGGCTCTGATTCATCTCCAACAATAACTCGAGATGGATGAAGATTATCATGCAGAGCTTTTCCCTCTCTTAAAAATTCAGGTGAAAATAAAATATTTTTACAATTTAATGATTTTTTAAGATTAGCAGTGTATCCAATTGGAACAGTAGATTTAATTACAATATTAGCATCTGGATTAAAAAATAGCGCATCACTGATGACGCCCTCTATAGATTTTGTGTCAAAATAATCATTATCAACATCATAGTTAGTTGGTGTTGCGATGACAACAAAATCAGCACCTTCATAACTTTGTTTTTTGTCAAGAGAAGCTTTTAATGACAGCTCTTTTTCGTCAAGAAATAGCTGAATAATAGAATCTACTACCGTTGATTGGTTTTTGTTAATTTTTTCAACCCTTACTGGGTCCACATCAAATACAGTCACATCATTTTGCTGAGCAAGTAAAACCGAGAGCGACATCCCCACATACCCAGATCCAACAACAGTTATTTTGTTTTTTTTAGTCATGATAAATTAAATAATTATTTATTATTAATTTTTTGATGTCTAACCTCTTCCTGTAAAACAGAAATTTCTTTACGGAGTTTGTCATACTCTTTTTGCTTTTTTGTTAAAAATCTAGCTGTTATTTCTGACTTTTCTATAATTCCTTTAGGTGTAAGTATATACAAATAGCCCAATTTATTATTTGATTTTTGAAAATTGCCCAATTTAATAAATCCAACATTAATTAATGATTTTACTAAATAATGAGTCTTACCCAAACTAATTCCCAGAGCCACAGCTAATTCACGCTGAGTCTGATCAGGCTTATCTTCCAAAAGTTTTAAGATTTTATATTCAAGTTCTTGATCGCTCATTTATTAAAGATAAATTTGATATTGATAATAGTTATTATTTCTTTTCTTGCAGGCTACCGCAGGGAGCGCGTGCCCCTATTGTTCATGTTTTGAACATTTATAGGAGAATATTAAAATCTCCTTTGTTCATATCATGAACATGATAAAAACAAAGCTTTATAAATGCAATCATTTTAAAAAATTAATAATAATCAATATAGTATGTTGAAAATACTTCAACTATGAGATAGCTCTTAAGATTTTCTTAAATAATGTAGCCCAAGCACCAGAAGAACCGAAAGTATACCGCCAACCAATGTTAGTGAAATACAAATGAGTGCTCGATTAGGTTGCGATCTTTCTTCCGGCAACATACTAGCGCTAACAGCAACAAAAGCATAATCAGGACTAGCTTCAGCCAACATTTTATTCTTAGTCTGCTCTTCAATTATATTATAAAAAACTTCCTGCATTCTTGGATTAGATGTTCTCGCTATTTGTTCTTGCAAGTTATTGATATTGTTATTCACCTTCATAATTTGTATTTCTTGCATATGCTTGTTTATTTCAGTGATATATAAATCTAACCATCGCTTCGCCACAAACGGAGAATAATGTTCAACAGACACTGATAAAAAACCTGAATTACCTGATTCAGAAATACTAAGCATACTAGAAAAAGATTTAAATAAAGACCAGCTACTGGGTTCATTAACTAACCAGCGTTCATTTTCAAAATCATATACTTGTTCATTAATCTTTAGTTCATTAGTTTGTTGATCCCAGCCTTCTATTGCAACAATCTCAGGGGATAAATTATTATTTTTAATAAAGCCTTCAATAAAATTCCAAGATACCATAATTGCCTTAGCCATTTCGGTCTCACCACCACCACCGCTATCGAGGTCAACACCAGCTAAGGAAGCTAGGCCTCCAAATTGTACAAGCGCTCCTGGTAAACCTGAAGATTCATATTGTGCTGGCGCTAACAACGCAGTAGCTTTATATTGATTTGGAACTGATAGCGCATAGAACACAGATGCTACTGCAAACGCTGAAGTAATCAAGAGTATTAAAATTTTACCTGTCCAAAGTATTGAAAAAACTTCCCGAATATCAATTTCACCCTCAAAGCCATTCAAAGTTTTTGAATTATCTATATCTTGCATCTTATTTACTACTATTTTTTTCTTTACTCTAGGCTATTATATCGCATTCCAAACAAAGACTTAATAGGCTTTATGATGAAAGATCATCCAATGGAATGTTAACCATTCTTTGAGACCCCAAAATATGAATAAGAACATCAACTCTTTTGCCAGCTGGCAATGAGCAAATTTTAACTAAATTACCTGCTAAACTGCCTTCTTTTACTGCTATCTCTTGACCAATTGTATATCCGGTTAAAATTGGATTGTTTTTAGATTTCTTTTCAATTTCCATGATAGCTTTAATGTCATCATTAGCTATAAAAGGTATGTTGTTGCCAAACTTTAATATTTTATTAATTCCTTTTGTATATTTTAAACTGGCATAATTTGAAATATCAGTATTTATAAAGACATACCCGGGAAACATTAATTCTTCTTTCAAATTAATACTTATTTCTTTAACCACAATTTTAGGTAAATAATAATGAAATTTTTGATTTTGTAAATTTAATTCTAGTCTAGCAACTTGATTAATTTTATAACTAGCTACAAGCCATTTATTCATATAATGATTTATATGGTACCCGAGGCCGGACTTGAACCGGCACGATATTTCTATCGAGGGATTTTAAGTCCCTTGTGTCTACCAATTCCACCACTCGGGCATTAAATAAAACTACTCCCTATTAAATTAAAAATTTATTATATAGATTTTTAATGTCTAAAAAAATTAATTTTTTAATTTTTTAATTTTTATTGGAGGCTGAATCCGGAATCGAACCGGAGTAAACGGCTTTGCAGGCCGCTGCATAACCACTCTGCCATCCAGCCTAGTGACTGGTGAGTTTATTGCATAAAATTCATAAAGAAAAGTAAAAATTAAATATTTTTTTCATTGTAAAGGCTTAATCTTTCAATATCCTCTTCAACAACAGAATTACCATATTGCAATTCAATTAAATGACAGTCTTTTTCAAAAGGGTTAGTTATTTGATGCCATTGGCCTTTTTTTACAACAAACTTATCAAATTTATTTAAGACTATAGTCTCTTTTAATTCAGGATTGTCATCTGCATAATTTACCTCACATGATCCTTCTATAACAAGCCATATTTCATTCCTGTGGTTATGTCTTTGAAAGCTCATTCCTTTTTTTGGGTTTACAACTAACTCTTTGACTTTTACTTCTTGTGAATCATAGAAATTATAAAAACTACCCCATACCCTATTTTCGCTATCGTACTTCCAATTTTTTAAAAGCCATGATGAAGAATTCTGTTTATCTGCACCGCCAACTCCAAACATAAATTCAATATCTTTGACTACCATTTCTGGTATATTTTTTTTAGTTCTATCTCCACCATTACAGAAAATTATTTCTTCATTTGGATATTTATCTTTAATTTTATTTAAGGCATCTATACAACTTCCAGATTGATCATCATCGAATGTTATAACCTCATCGACACATTCAATATTTATAAGAATATTTTTTCTTTCTTCAAAAGACATAAATACTTTTTTCTTTTTATTAATAAGCCATTCATCGCTATTTAGAGCAACAATAAGATAATCACCAATTTCTTTTGCAGACTTTAAATAAGATATATGGCCTGAATGAATAGGATCAAATCCACCGCTTACTACTGAAATCTTCATTTTTTAAAAACACTATGAATATATTGATAACCAGTGTAAAGAGTTATGAGAGTAGCCATAATAAGAAAAATATCACTAATTACGATCAATAAATTAAAGCTAATGGTTAATGCTAATAAATACAGTCCTATTGAAAATAATTGAATAGATGTTTTTATTTTTGCTAAAAAAGTTACTTTTGTTCTATCAGATAGATTATTTCTTGCAGAATAATCTCTTAAAGCAGCAACTACTATCTCTCTTGAAATAATAAATGAACTCATTAAAGCCATTAATTGACTGTCAAGCTGAACTGATAAACCAATCAAGATAAAAATTACTAGAATTTTGTCAGCAATAGGATCAAGAATTTCACCGAATTCGGATTCAGCATTATATTTTCTTGCTAAATATCCATCAAAATAATCAGTCAAACCGGCTAAAAAAAATAACACGGTACAAATTAGATAGTTTTCGAATATTAAAAATACCAAAATAATTGGAGCAAGAAGTATTCTTGCAATCGTTATAAAATTAATTAAATTAGTCATTTTTAAATTTCATTAGTATTTCCGAAGCTATTTTCTCATTAATACCATCAACAGTCATTAATTCTTTAATATCAGCAGATTTTATACTTTTTATACTTTTAAATTTCTTTAAAAGACGTTTTTTTAAAACTACTCCAATACCTTTAATCGTATCTAATTCAGATTTAGAGACTTTCAGTCTTTTTTTGTTCCTTTGAGCACGAATTGCAAATCTATGAGACTCATTACGTATCTCTTGAAGAAGTAAAAAAGCTTTAGAGTTTTTATCTAATTCGATAATGCCCTCATCACTTATGATTGTTTCAGTAGCTCTTACTCTTTTTAAACCTTTAACAATTGAAATCACCTTTACATCATGGTGATTTGATTTATAAATAATTGAATTAACAAAATTAAGTTGATTTTTGCCGCCATCGACAAGAATTACATTTGGTTTCAAATCTGGATTATCATAATATTTTATTCTCCTTTCAATAACATGCTGAAGAGAACCAACATCGTTACCAGATAACTCTGAAGGAATATTAAATAATCTATAATCTTTCTTTTTTGGTCCTTGTTTAGAAAATACTACGCACGATGCTACTGCATGATCGCCAGAAAAATGACTTACGTCATAACCCTCAATTTTTCTAATATTTTCTAGACCTAAGTAATTACTTAGCTCTTGAATTGCATAAGTATACTTATCCTCTTTGCTAATATGATTCTTTATAACCTGTTTTGCATTAAGTTTGCACAAATTAAAAATAGGTCTTATTGATTTGTTTGGTGAGTGAATGATTTTTACTTTCTTTTTATGTTTGACATTAAACATATCCTCTAGCAATTTATTATTTTCTAAGGGGTTAGTACATAAAATCTTTTTGGGGATATCTGTCTGATAATCATAAAAATTAACAATGACACTCTGATAAACATCTTCTATATTTTCAAAATGAGCCTGCTTTATGAGGTGTGTCTTAGTGCCTCTTATTTTTCCATTTCTCACAACAATAATTGATACTCCAAGATAAGTTAATTCTGCATGCACAGAAAAAATATCTACATCTGTAGCAAACGTTACAACAGATTGCTCTTCCTTTAATAAATTTAATCTCTTTAAACGATCTCTTATTTCAGCAGCTTTTTCAAAGTCTAATTTT
>MDSZ01175360.1_pt1 | contig 30619 bp, 30 predicted proteins | sample 811201 | NCBI WGS metagenome assembly MDSZ01 (sample SAMN05326647, study PRJNA326480) | marine metagenome | isolation source: seawater | place: Indian Ocean: North | collected 2010 | reverse complement strand
TTTAGAAAATCATCAGTTTTTATTATCGATGATATTCAATTTATTAGAGGAAAAGAAAGTTTGCAGGAGGAATTTTTTCATACTTTTAATAGTTTAATTGACAAAGGCTCTCAAATAATTATATCTGCAGATCGACCCCCAATGAAATTAGACAGAGTCCAAGAAAGAATTAAATCAAGGTTGTCGGGGGGATTGATCGTAGATATTGATACACCGGACTTAGATTTAAAAAATAAGATTATAAGAAAAAGAATACTTGATATCCAAAGTCAATTTAAAGAAATAATTAATATTAATGACGATGTTCTTAATTTTTTAGCTAATGAGTGTAAATCAAGCATTAGGGAGTTAATAGGTGTTTTAAACAGAGTTATAGCCTTCAGCAGAATTCACAAACGAGAGCTAAACGTTAGTGATTGTAGGAACATACTTAAGGACGTATTCAACCAAACTAAAGTAGTAACAGTTGATAAAATTCAGTCTATAGTATCGAATTTCTTCAACATTCCTTTGAGCGAGATGTTGTCACAAAGAAGGTCAAGGCCTTTAGCACGACCTAGACAAGTTGCGATGTATTTAGCAAAAAAAATGACAACGAGATCTTTGCCAGAAATAGGAAGACGATTTGCAAACAGAGATCACACAACTGTTATTCATGCTGTAAAAACAATAACTAAACTCTCAGAAAAAGATGAAGAGATGAGAAAAAATATTAACCAGATAAGAAGCATATTGTTAGAGTAAAGTTGAACCTATGCAATTTAAAATACAGAGAGACGTTCTATTACAATCACTTACATTTGTACAAGGGGTTGTAGAAAAAAAAAACACACTTCCCATTCTTTCAAATGTTTTAATTCAAGCTAAAAATGAAAAATTATTAATTGTCGCTACAGACTTGGATATTATTTTTGAGGATTTAATACAGAGTGTAAAAATAGAGAAAGAAGGCAGTACCACTACTTCTGCAAACGTTCTTTATGACATTCTCAGAAAGATCCAAGCCGGCTCGGAAATAAGCTTCAATCTATCAAGCAACAACAAAATAAATATAAAAAGCACTAATTCGGATTTTAATTTACTCTGCTTACCGCCAGATAATTTTCCAACATTTTCTGATAATTTTAAAGAAGAAAAACTGGAGCTCGATAAAAATAGATTTCTTGCTCTAATAAATAAAACAAAAATATCAATATCAAATGATGATACTCGACATTATCTAAATGGCATATTTTTTCACATTTCTGAGTCAAATAAAAATAGTTTTCTAACAGGAGTAGCAACAGACAGCCATCGTTTATCATCTTGTAGTATGCCCATATCCTCTAATATTAACTTTCCATCAATTATACTGCCAAAAAAAACGGTCTATCAATTATCAAATTTACTTAATGAAAGTAAAGATAAAGTTTTCCTTAGCTCAAGCTCTTCAAAAATACAATTTGATATAGGAGAGACAAAATTAACTTCTAAAGTTATTGATGGTAAATTCCCAGATTATAAAAAAGTAGTCCCCACTGAAAATTCAAAAGAATTACTTGTATCAACTAAGGAATTTATTGACTCTATCGAGAGAGTTATAACGGTTTCCTTAGACAGAAAAGAGGGAGTTAAATTAGAAATTACAAAAGATCAAGTACAATTGTCTGTAAATAGTACAAATTCTGGCGAAGGCAAAGAAATTATTAAAGCGAAATACGCTTCATCAGATCTTATTATAAGTTTTAATTCTAAATATCTCTTGGATATTGCGTCAGAAATAAAAGATAAGAATATTAAAATTAATTTAAAAGACTCAACATCTCCTGTTTTAATTCAGGATTTGTCAGATAATGACTCATACTTTGTAATTATGCCGATGAAAGTTTAAAATTTTGATTTTAGACTATAAAAATTTAAATTGACCTAGAAGCATTGATAATTGTGCCTAATTAGGCTTCTGAAAAGTGGGGCATTTTATATTAACCCCAAAAAATGGTAACATATAATATATTCATGTCCGAAAATTCACATAAAAAACATACTTCAAGCTATGATGCTAAGTCTATTAAGGTCCTTAAAGGCCTTGAAGCAGTTAGAAAAAGACCAGGAATGTATATTGGGGACACAGATGATGGAACTGGTTTACATCATATGGTCTTTGAGGTCATTGATAATGCAATTGACGAAGCATTAGCAGGTTATTGCAAAAATATTAATATTTTTATGAACAAAGATAATACAGTCACCGTTGAGGATGATGGAAGAGGCATACCTACTGATATGCATAAAGGTGAAAATATGTCTGCAGCAGAAGTAATTATGACCCAACTTCATGCTGGAGGAAAATTTGATCACGACTCTTATAAAGTTTCAGGTGGTCTTCATGGAGTTGGTGTTTCAGTTGTTAACGCTCTCTCTGAAAAACTTGAACTAATTATTTATAGAGATAAAAATGAATACAAAGTAAACTTTGAAAATGGTACTGCCATAAAGCCTTTAAAAAAAATTGGCTCAACAAAAAAACAAGGAACAAAGATAACTTTTCTACCATCGAAAGATATTTTTTCATCTATAAAATTTAGTTCTTCAGTTCTTCAAAAAAGAATAAGAGAACTTGCGTTTCTTAACAAAGGTATAAGTTTAAATCTTTACGATAAAACTGGCTTAAAAATAAAAGAATATTTAAACAAATATGAAGGTGGTGTAATGGAGTTTGTTAGATATATTAATAAAAAAAAACCTATTTTAATTAATAAAAATGAAAAGGAAGTTTTTAAAAAACCAATATTAATAACAGGATCTAAAAATAATGTTTCTGTAGATTGTGCATTCGAGTGGAATGCTGGATATTCAGAAGAGGTGCTTGCTTTTACAAATAATATACATCAGAAAGATGGTGGAACACACCTACTAGGGTTCAGGAGTGCTCTTACAAGAGTTATAAATAAATATTCAGCAGATAATAAAAAAAATAAGATAAATTTATCAGGTGAAGATATTAAAGAGGGTTTAACATTAGTTCTGTCAGTAAAAATGCCGGATCCAAAATTTTCATCTCAAACTAAAGATAAACTAGTCTCTTCCGAGGTAAGATTAATAGTAGAAAATATTATTAGCGATAAAGTTTCAACATGGTTAGACCAAAATCCTAGTGTTACAAAAATAGTAATAGAGAAGATCATGCAAGCTGCAATAGCCAGAGATGTTGCAAGGAAAGCTAGAGATAGCGTCAGAAGAAAGGGCTCATTTGAGCTTTCAGGTCTCCCAGGTAAGCTTGCAGATTGTCAAATTACAAAGAAAGAGGGAACAGAATTATATATTGTAGAGGGTGACTCAGCAGGCGGTTCAGCAAAACAAGGTCGAAACAGAGAATTTCAAGCAGTTTTACCTCTTAGAGGAAAAATTTTAAATACATATGTGAACATTAAAAATACTAATCATGCTAACGGAGAATATGAAAATAAAGCTTTGTCTAAAATGATGTCATCAAGTGAAATAGTTACTTTAATAAATGCTTTAGGCACAGGTTCTAAAGATTTCAAAATTGATAATTTAAGATATGACAAGATAGTAATAATGACCGATGCAGATGTTGATGGCTCTCACATAAGAACACTTTTATTAACTTTTTTTAATAATTATCCTTTTAATCAGTTAATCGAAAACGGCCATTTGTATTTGGCTCAACCTCCACTATTCAAAGTTACTAAAGCAAATAAAGCAACATATATAAAAGATGAAAAGGAACTAGAAAAATTTATTATTAACACCACAGACAAAAAGATTTCGAAAAATAAATCTGATTTTAATAATTTTTTAAACGAGCAGAAACAAAAGCTTTCAATACAAAGGTTCAAAGGTCTTGGAGAAATGAACCCCGAGGAACTTTGGGATACTACACTAAACCCTGATAATAGAACCCTCCTACGAGTACAATATTCAAAGGGAACAAAAGATAAATCAAAAGAAGATCAGAAAATAATTAAAATATTAATGGGAGATGAAGTTGCCCCAAGAAAAGATTTTATAACTAATAAAGCATTAGAAGTTGTTAATTTAGATATATAGTTATCATCTTATGAATTTTTCAACTATTTTTAGGACAACAGAGAACCTAAACTTAGATAAAACCACGTTAACAATTTTAAGATATATTGCAATTTTTGGTCAGTTTATTGCTATCAATCTAGTTTATTTTTATTTAGAATTACCTTTTCCTATTGAAATAAGTTATCTGATAATTCTTATTGGATTGTGCACCAATCTATATCTTCAATTTGTTATTAAAGTTAATCAGCTAAAAGATTTTTATGCTTCAATATTTTTAATCTACGACTTAATTCAACTAAGTTTATTACTATATCTTACAGGCGGGATATTCAATCCATTCTCCATTTTGCTTATAATTCCAGCAATAGTTTCATCAACTTTTTTAAGCATGGGAACCACGATTATATTAGGAATTATTACAACCATATTAATTTTATTACTGGCTTTTTTCCATTTGCCATTGCCAGGTATAGAGATGAACTTATTACATTTTCCAAATTTTTACAAAACTGGAATAATTGTTTCAATATTAATAGGAATGATATTTCTAAGTTATTTTGGAATTAGATTTGCTGGGGAAAAAAAGAAAACGTCTGAAGCATTTATTAAGCTCCAAGAAGTAATTTATAAAGAGTATGAGTTAGAATCTCTTGGCGGGCAAGCCGCAGCTGCTGCACATTCTTTAGGAACGCCTCTAGCGACAATAACAGTGGTTGCTAAAGAGTTAAAAAAAGAAATAGGAGATGACGCCAACTACTCTAAAGACATTGACTTGCTACTAAGTCAAACCAGGAGATGTAGTGAAATATTAAAAAAAATTTCAAAGAAACAAATTGTAGAAGATAAATTTTTTAGTTTAACAAGATTCGAAGACTTAATAGAGGAAATTATAGAATCGTTTAAAGAAACATCACCAAAAAAAATAAAATTAGAGACCATTAATGAGACAAATGATCAAAACGTGCAAAGATCACCAGAAATAATCTATGGATTAAGAAATTTTATTGGTAATGCTGTTAAATTTTCAAAAAATAAAGTGACAATTAAAATAGAAAACAAAAAAAAACAATCAATAATAAAGATTCAAGACGATGGACCTGGATTTCCGAGGGACGTTATTGAAATTCTAGGTGAGCCATACGTTAAGTCAAAGTCGAAAAAAGTAAGCTCACAATCCGGTACAGGACTAGGTACATTTCTAGGAAAAACTTTATTAGAGCGCAAAGGGGCAAAACTTTATTTTTATAATGATAATAAGACCAATGGAGCGTGTGTTCAAATTACTTGGGATCAAGATATAATTTGAAATTAAATACTATTATTGAGGCTCTTGGATTGTCATACAATGTATTGCACCGAACCCCCAAATAAGGTCTGAGCAGTCTATTGGAATTATTTTTTTGTTTTTAAAATGTTTTTTAAATATTTTCAAAATTACTTTGTCCTTAACATCTCTAAAAGTAGGAACTAAAACTTTTTTATTGGTAATATAAAAATTCATATAGCTTGCAGGAACTCTGGTACCTCTAAAAAATTTTGGATTAGGAAGAGGAATTTTGATTATTTCAAATTTTTTATTGTCTAGATTTTTTTCCTTTTGCAAAATTTTTAGATTTTTCTTAATATTTTTATAATTTACGTCTTTTTTATTTTTTGTATCATTAATAAATATTTTATTTTTTGATACAAATTTAGCTACATCATCAATGTGACCGTGAGTATCATCACCTTTAATGCCTTTCTCAAGCCAAATTACTTTTTTTACCCCTAAATATTTTGCAAATATTTTTTCATAATCACTTATAGTAAAACCAGGATTTCTTTGTTGGACTTTGCTTAATAGACACTCTTTTGTGGTAATTAAAATTCCCTCACCATTTACGTCTAAAGCACCACCCTCGAGTACTACTGTTTTTTTATTATGTTTAGGTATTACAATTATTTTTTTTGTTTTTTTTGCTATCAGGTAATTGATTTTATTGTCACTTTTAAAATCTCTATACTTTGACCAAGCATTGAATTTCCAGTTAATAATAACTTTTTTTCCTTGTTTGTCTTTTACAAAAATAGGACCATAATCCCTTATCCAAACTCTATTAGTTTTAAAAATAAAAAAACTTATATTTTTCATATTTGCATTTCTAATTTTTAGATGGTTGAATGCATTTAATTTTTGTTGAATTGTTTTGAAGATAATATTTACTTTTTGGTCAATAGATAAATAATATACTATTTCAACAAAAACCTTTGGAATCTTATCAAATTTATCCGGCCAGTCATTTTTATTATGTGGCCAAGAAACCCAAGTTGAGATTTGTCTATCCCATTCTGCTGGCATTTTATAATAAATTGAGTAATTAAATTTAGACATTCTTAGGATTTTTTAATATCCCTTTATATGAGTCTATTCGCCGATCTCTGAAGAAGGGCCAATGCTGCCTAACTATTTCATTTTTTTTAAAATTAATTTCACAAATTAAAATCTTTTCTTTCTCACCAGCTTTTGTAATAGCCCTACCATTTGGATCAAAAACTATTGAGTGCCCCCAAAATTGAATTCTTTTTCTTCCATCATTTTCTATACCTGTTCTATTAATAGCCGCTACAAAAATTCCATTAGAAATTGCGTGTGACTTTTGAATTGATAGCCATGAATTAAGTTGAGCTTTACCATGCTTCTTTTTTTCCTTAGGGTGCCACCCAATCGCTGTAGGATAAAAAATTATATCTGCTCCTTCCAGAGCTGTTAATCGAGCAGCTTCAGGAAACCACTGATCCCAACAAATTAAAATTCCTAGATTGCCTTCTTTAGTTTTAATTGACTTAAAACCAAGATCTCCAGGTGTAAAATAAAATTTTTCATAATACTGCGGATCGTCTGGTATATGCATCTTTCTATATTTTCCAGCGATCTTACCGTTTTCTTTTATAACTAAACAAGTATTATGATAAATACCTGCTGCCCTTTTTTCAAAAATCGGTAAAATAATAATTAACTTTAGTTCCTTTGCTAAGAGTGAAAATTTTGTAGAAATCGGACCAGGTATTTTTTCAGCGAGTTTAAAATTAGAGTGTTTTTCAGATTGACAAAAATACTTTGAAGCAAAAAGCTCTGGCAAACAAACTATCTTTGCACCTTTACTTTTCGCTATTTTAATTTTCTTTTTTGCATTTAATAAGTTTTTTTTTATATCAGATGTCATTTGCATCTGTACTAAAGCTATTTTTGTTTTTTTCATTTAAAATAAGTTCTGGAAATTTCTTCTATTTCTTTTTTTCCAGCTGCCTTTATGATAAGCTTTACTCGCAATAAGAGGAAGAACACTCGTAGCCTCTGCAAAGACCATTTGTTCTTTAGTTGTATCTACCTTCCCCCATGAGCTAGCCTCTTTTAATGTTGAACTGCTACAAGCTCCATCTCTAGTGTCAGCAACTGTAATTTGAACAGCATATTTGTGCATATCAACTTTTTTTCCCAAAAGTTCAGCGCATACTACTGTATCTTGTACAAAATTTTTTGGTACTCCGCCTCCAATCATGAATAAGCCAGAATTCTTTGATTTAATTTTTATCTCTGTTAATTCTCTAAATTCTCTTACAGAGTCGATGGTTAGATGATTTTTAGGATTTTTTTCCTGATGCATTACCAAACCAAAACCTGCAGAACTATCAGTGAAAGCGGGGCAGAAAATCGGAACATTATTGTCATATGCAACCTCAATTAAAGAGCCTTTCTTTTTTGCATTTGTCTTAAGATACTTACCTAATTCTTTTATAAATTCTCGAGATGTATGAGGTTTTGCTGGTAATTTGTCAGCTATGTCACAAATTTTTTTATCACAAGCTTGAAGTTCCTCTTCATCAATATACGTGTCGTATATCCTGTCTATATAATTATCTCTTAATTCATTATCGTTCTGAAATTGGGATCCTTGGTAATGTTTGAACCCTAAGGCTTCAAAAAAATCCATATCAATAATTGACGCCCCAGTTGCAACGATAGCATCCACCATATTAAACTTAACCAGGTCGGAGTACACCTGCATGCATCCAGCCGCAGATGTTGAACCAGCTAAGGTAAGAAAGATTGAACAATCTTTATCTTCAATCATCTCGTTATAAATTTTAGCAGCATTTGCGGTGTCTCTAGACGTAAAAGACATTTTTTCCATGGACTCAATAATTTTGGTAGAGTTAAAACTTGTTATATCTATATGTGATACTGGTTTTTTTAAAAAAGATTTTTTATTATGTCCGAGCTTAGGATCATTTCTTTTATTCATTAGGCAACAAGATAATTCAACTTGCTTGAATCATCGTACATAGACAAAATTGGAGAGTCATTAACTTGAACAATATGATCTGAGTAGAAACCATTAAACTTAGTTCTAAAAGTTAAGCCGTAAGCCCCAAGTTGCCCCAGCTCAATATAATCACCCTCCTTTATATTATTGGGTAATAAGAACGGACCTTTCATATAGTCTAGACTATCACATGTGGGCCCATAAAAATTAAAATCTGTAATCTTCTTTGATTGAACTTTATTGTTAGAAATTATCTTAGCAGGCAAAACGAAGTTAGGAACACCCGCATCAAATAAGCTCCCGTAAGTTCCATCATTTATGAAAAGCTTATTTTTTTTTCTTAAATTAACCCTAATTATCGTAGAACCACTCTCAGATACAAGAGCTCTTCCAGGTTCACATATAACCTCAGGTCGAGACTCTAGTTTTAGATTTTCTAAGGCCTCTTTGATTTCATTCATATAATTTACTAAGGGTTCAGGTTTTAAGTCGGGATATATAGACGGAAATCCACCACCAATATTTATTACATCTGGAACTATTTTTGTTTTTTTTATTATTGATCCAACTTCCTTTATTCCTTTTGAAAAAGAAATTTTATGCATGCACTGTGATCCTACATGAAAACTAATACCAATTCTTTTTCCATGTTGCCTACATAATCTTACGAGGCCAAGAGCTTCGCCTGGCGAAGCACCAAATTTTCTCGATAAATCAATTTCGGCGTGCTCATTTGAAATCGCCACCCTCACATAGAGATTTAAATCTTTAGCATTGTTTGTTGAATCTAAAATTTTCCGTAATTCCTCTTTGCAGTCTAATGCGAAGTCTTTCACACCATAATCAAAATATGCGGAAGAAATATCTTCCTTCGCTTTTATTGTGTGCATAAAGTACAATTTTGCTTTTGAATTCAATTTTTTTAATAATTTAATTTCATTAATTGATGCTACATCGAATCTTTCAATTCCAGATTTAATAAGACTCTTTATGACAAACTCATTAGGATTTGTTTTAACCGCATATAATACATTTCCTGGAAAATTAACTTTAAAAAAGTTCACTGCCTTTTTTATATAATCAGGTCTTATACAGTATACTGGATTAACTGGTTTTAGAGAGTTAACTACTTCACCAACGTTACTAAATTTTTGCATCTCATGTGTTCCCCTGTTGTTTACACAAAAAAGGTTTTAAAAAAAAATTCAGAAAAAACCTTATAATTTCGCATGTAAGGCGTTTTTCTATTTTTGTAAAGAAAAAAATTTAAAAAGACTGTTGAAATTTCAAGAAAGATACTCATATACATCCCATGAGACCAATAGATCAAAAGCTCCAAAACCAGCTAAAGTTGAGCGAATTTAGCGATAAATCACTCCTAATATTGGATGATGACGATCCTTTAAGAGGTCGACTATCCAGAGCCATGGAAAAAAAGGGTTTCGCAGTAAAAGAGGCAAAAACGGTAGCTGACAGTCTAGACATTGTTCGTAAATCACCTCCAAATTTTGCAGTAATCGACTTAAGACTTGAAGATGGCAACGGTTTAGATGTCGTTAAAGAGTTATACGCTAACAGAAAAGATAGTAGGATCGTAATGCTCACCGGATACGGGAATTTACCAACAGCAGTCGCAGCAGTCAAAGCAGGTGCCATTGATTATATTGCAAAGCCTGTGGATGCAGATGATGTAGAAGCTGCTTTACTTGCAGCACCCGAATCAAAAGCCAAGCCACCAGAAAATCCAATGTCAGCTGACAGAGTTAAATGGGAACATATTCACAGAGTTTTTGAATTATGTAATCGAAATGTTTCAGAAACAGCTAGACGTTTAAAAATGCATAGAAGAACCTTACAAAGAATTCTAAGCAAAAGATCACCAAGATAAATTACGTAAAATCTCTTATTTTCAGAATTTTTGGCAATATTAAAGTTGCTATTAATATCTTAAAAAGTTCAGCTAAAAGAAATGGTTTTACACCAAGATCAAATATTGGTTTTTCCCATCCTATCAAACTACCCAGCCAAAAAATTCCTAGTATATAAATGAATGAAGTTGCAAATATTAATTTTAAAAAATTAAAGAAAAAATTGTTACTATATTTAAATTTACCAGCAATGAATACAGTAACCATGAAGCCAATTAAATAGCCCATAGTTGGACCAGTAAAATAAGCTATACCTAAACCTTTTTCTGGAGTGCCAGAAAACACAGGTAATCCAAAAATTCCCTCTAAAAGATAAATGAAAACCGCTGACAGTCCTATTTTCCAACCCAAGCTAATTCCTAATATTAAAACAACAAATGTTTGCATGGTCATTGGAACGGGGTAAAAGGGTATTTTAATTTTTGAGGATATAGCTAAAAGTATCGAACTCAAAAAAACGATAAAACAGATTTTAATAAAGTTAACTTGAGTTATATTTTTTATAGTTTCCATAAGTTACCTTACAAATTTTTTTTACATAAATCTAGTTTTTTGTTAATTCAACAAATACTTCTTCTAAATCTCCATCATCTGTTGAAATATCTTGTATTCTAAGCTTTTTAGCGTTTAATTCATTTAGAAGTTTGTTAAAGCTATATTTATCTTTCTCATAACTTATTGTTAAAATGTTATCGTACTTCTCAATAATATTTAAACCTTTAATTTCTAGGTTATTTATAGAGTTTAAATTTTCAATTTTTAATTTAATTCTTTTAATTTTAATTTTTTCCAATAACTTTTTAGGAGTATCTATAGCGACGAAATTTCCTTTATTTAATATAGCTATACGATCGCACATTTCCTCTGCTTCGAATAAATAATGCGTAGTGAGTATTATTGTTACACCACTATTATTTAATTTTTTAACATTTCTCCATAGATTTTGTTTTAGCTCTATATCCACCCCTGCTGTTGGCTCATCTAAAATCAAAATAGGTGGTTGGTGCACCATAGCTTTTGCAATTAAAAGTCTTCTTTTCATTCCTCCAGATAAACTTCGAGAGTAGGCATTGGCTTTTTTTTCCAATGAAACAATTTTTAAGATCTCGTCAGTAATTCTCTCTTTCTTTTTAACCCCATATAGTCCAGCCTGTAGCTCTAGTAACTTTCTCGGTGAAAAAAAAGCATCGAGATTTACCTCTTGAGGAACTATTCCTAAAGAAGCTCTAACTTGCCTAGGGTTTTTATCAAGATCAAAACCCCAAACATTAATTTCACCTGAGGTTTTTACAACTGTTCCAGCTAAAATATTTAGAAAAGTAGTTTTGCCAGCTCCATTTGGACCCAACAAACCAAAAATTTCACCTTTATTGACTTCAAATGAAATATTATTTAATGCCTTTATATCCGCAATGTTCTTATCCTTATTAGAATAAACTTTATTAAGGTTTTCAACAGTTAAAGCTTTTTTATTCATATACTTTATAAATATATATAAAAATTTGAGGTAATATATAATTATGTCTACTATAAAAAAAACTGATCATTTTTATCTAGTTGATGGATCTGGTTATATTTTTAGAGCATACTACGCTTTGCCCCCTCTATCAAGAAAGAGCGACGGATTGCCCACGGGTGCTGTAAGTGGATTTTGTTCAATGCTTTTTAAACTTTTAGAGGAAGCAAGATCAGATGATACAAATAATAAACCAACTCATTTTGCAGTAATTTTTGACTCAGCTAGAAAAAATTTTAGAAATGAAATTTATAGTGAATATAAAGCAAATCGATCTGAAGCTCCGGATGATCTTGTGCCTCAATTTGAATACATAAGAAAGTCAGTTGAAGCATTTAATCTTCCTTCTATAGAGCTTTTAAATTATGAGGCAGATGATTTAATAGCAACTTATTCCAAAAAAATTACCGATATTGGAGCGAAGGTTACTGTTATTTCGTCTGATAAAGATTTGATGCAACTGGTTTCTAATAAAATTAGACTTTTTGATCCAATGAAAAGTAAAGTTATAGGAGAAAAAGAAGTTTTTGAAAAATTTGGTGTAAAGCCGCAACAGGTTATAGATGTACAGTCCTTAGCAGGTGACTCTTCTGACAATATACCTGGTGTACCAGGTATAGGGGTTAAGACAGCCTCTGAACTTATCGTCAAATACAAAAATTTAGATAATTTACTAAGTAAGGCAACAGAAATTTCTCAAAATAAAAGAAGAGAAACTTTAATTGCAAATAAAGATAAAGCTTTATTAAGTAAAAAATTAGTTACTTTAAAAGATGATGTACCGGTTAAAAATGATTTAAATGAATTTTTGATAAAAGATATTGATAAAAATAAACTTTATACCTTTTTGAGAGAAATGGAGTTCAATCGATTGTTGAGCCAAGCAATAAGTTTTTATGGTGAGCCGGTTGAAAAAAAAACAGACCTTAATGTAAAATTATTTGAACAATCAAAAATTAACAAAAAACTTTACAAAAATATTATTAAAGAGAAAGACCTAGATAAATTGATAAGCAATCTAAATGAAAAAAGTGTTATTTCAGTTGACACAGAAACCTCTTCTCTTAATCCTCAAGATGCTGAACTAGTAGGTATCTCGGTGAGTTATGCACCAAATATTTCATATTATATTCCCATTGGACATAAAGGAGTCAAAAACCTTAAAAAAGATTTAGTTATAAATAAAATGAAACCGATCTTGGAAGATGCAAGTATTAAAAAAGTAGGTCAAAATATAAAGTATGATTATATAATTTTTAAAAAACATGGAGTAAACTTAGTTTCTGTTGAAGATACAATGCTTCTTTCTTATACATTAGATGCTGGAAATAATCGACACAACATGGATACTTTATCAGAATTGCATCTTGGTCACAAAACTATCTCATATAAAGATTTAGTTGGAACAGGTAAAAAACAATTAAATTTTTCAGAAGTAGGATTGGATGAGGCAACGGAATATGCAGCAGAAGATGCCGATGTAACTCTTAGACTTTACGAAATTTTATCTAAAAGAGTTAAGGATGAAAAACTTGAAAATATTTATGAAGTTTTTGAAAAACCTATGGTTGAAATTTTATCGCAAATAGAAACACACGGTATAAAAGTTGATGATCGATATTTAAAAGAGCTCTCAAAAAAATTTGAAAAAAGAATTGAAAAAATTGAAGAGGAAATTTTTAAAATATCAGGTAAAGAATTTAACATCGGCTCTCCGAAACAACTTGGTGAAATTATTTATAATGAGTTAAAAATTGCTAAATTGAAAAAAACAAAAAAAGGAAGTTTAGCAACAAGCGCTAAAATACTGGAGGACTTGGCTTTAACAGGCCAAAAATTTCCAAATTTAGTTTTAGAATGGAGACAAGTCTCTAAATTAAAAAGCACTTACTCTGATGCTTTGCAAGATCATATTAGTAAAAAAACAAAACGAGTCCATACATCCTTTCTCTTAGCAGCAACTAATACCGGTAGACTAGCCTCAAGTGACCCAAATCTGCAAAATATTCCTATTAAAACTTCTGATGGCAAAGAAATTAGAAAGGCTTTTATAGCAGAAAAAGATAATATTTTAATTTCTGCAGACTATAATCAAATAGAAATGAGAATTCTTGCAGATATAGCTGATGTTAAGGAATTAAAAAAAGCTTTTAAAAGCAATCAAGATATTCACAATTTAACTGCTAGTGAAGTTTTTAGCGTTCCAATAAAAAAGGTTTCAGATGATCAAAGAAGAAAAGCAAAAGCAATTAATTTTGGTATCATTTATGGGATAACCCAATATGGACTGGCAAAACAAATATCAGTTTCAAATAACGAAGCTCAAGAATTTATCAATTCCTATTTTAAAAAGTTTCCTGAAATTAAAGACTATATGAATACTACAATAAAAAATTGCAGGAGACAGGGATATGTAACAAATATTTTTGGTAGGAGAATCCATTTAAGAGGAATAAATGATAAAAATTTTAGTGTGAGAAGCTTTCAAGAAAGAGCAGCAATTAATGCACCGATACAAGGCACCGCAGCTGACATAATAAGGTTGGCCATGATAAAAATTGAGCAAAAGAAAATTAATGATAAAAAATTAAGTGCAAAAATGTTGTTGCAGATACATGATGAGCTAATTTTTGAAACTAAGTTAGATAATAAGAATTATTCAATGTCTAACATAGCTAAAATTATGGAGTCTGTGTCTAGCTCTGAATACCATAAATTTTCAATACCGTTGAAAGTAAATGTTAATTCAGGATATAATTGGGGGGAGACTAATTAATTTAAAAAAGTCGCCTAAATTTTGACAATTTAATTATGAAAGTTAAATTATGACAAATACAATTGCTTTAGTAGATGATGATAGAAACCTATTAACCGGGATATCTATTGCTTTAGAAAGAGAAGGTTTTAAAGTTCAAACCTATATTGACGGTGAGTCCGCTTTAATTGGCTTAACAAGGAATCCCCCAGATCTTGCGGTTGTTGATATCAAAATGCCAAAAATGGACGGGGAAGAATTATTAAAAAAATTAAGAAAGAAAATGTCAATACCAATTATTTTTTTAACCTCTAAAGATGAAGAAGTTGATGAGCTGCTTGGTTTAAAGCTAGGAGCAGATGATTTTGTAAAAAAATCAGGTGGATTTTCAATGAAAATTCTTATTGAAAGAATAAGAGTTCAATTAAGAAAAAAAACTGATGTTTCAGACGATAATAAAAATATTATCATTCATGGAAAACTCAAACTTGATCCTTCACAATTAGAGTGCGAGTGGGGCGGCAAGGCTCTGCCCGATAAATTGACTACAACCGAGTTTTTAATTGTAAAAGAATTAGCTAAACGACCAGGTGTTATAAAAGAGAGAGCACACTTAATGGATATTGCCTACAAAGAAAACACTGAAATAGAGGATAGAACCATTGATAGTCATGTAAAAAGAATTAGGAAAAAATTCAAGAAAGTAGATGAAAAATTTTCAGCGATTGAAACAAGATATGGAAGTGGATATAGATGGAATGTTAGCTAATGAAACAAAAAAATTCAAACTCTATCTTAAGAAAATTTTTGTTATTCAATTTATTAGTTTTTTCAATTTTAGGTATCCTAACCATATTATATTTAAATGCTATTCAACCTAATTTAGTAAAAAAAAGAACGCAAAACCATTATACAATAATAAATAATACTAACGATCATTTAGATCGACTAAACATAACTTTTGATGAACAAAATATAAGAACTTTTTTACTTTCAACACGTTTTCTTTTTCAAGGTCTTGATCGTGTTCGGTTCTATTCCTTAGACGGTGATCTTATAGGTGATACTAATATTTTAGATCTTGATCAGAGTGTTTTTCAGAAACCCGAGGAAATATTTGAAGGAAAAATTGAAGATCAAAATATTAGTATAAAAGACAATGTCAAAAGTGAAGAAATTGAAAAAAGTATAAATCTAATTAAAGAAACTATTTTGAAAAAACAACAAAATTACCCTATTGTATTAGAGGAAAAAGTTAAAAATAATTTTTTTGTCAGCACATTAGGAGAAGTAAGTAGATTTAATAAAAAAGTTGGTTACATTATTGTTAGTGAGGAAGCCAATGATATTTTAATTGCTGTGAGCGAGAGAAAAAATTTTATTTTAAGAACAGTTTTAGCTATAGGACTTGTAATCTTAATTTTTTCACTTTTTTTAAATAAGTATATTCTAAAACCTATTGGCTCGTTAGTTTTTTATACTCAGTCAATAAAAAATAAGACTTCAAAAAATATTAATATGGATAGTTTTATAATTAGAAAAGATGAAGTTGGAATTCTTACAAAATCAATTGATGAAATGACCAGGGAGTTGCAAAAAAGAACTAATAGGGCTGAAACATTTTCAACAGATTTAGCACATGAAATTAGAAATCCACTTGCGTCTTTAAAAGGAGCCTCTGAATTACTCGACAAAACTACAAAAGATTTTGACAGAGATAAACTACTACAAATTATAAATCATGATGTAGAGAGAATTGAGAGATTAATCACAGACTACTCCCAAATGTTAAAAGATGAAGCATCTCTATCAAGAGAGAAAATGAGGAAAGTAAACCTAGTTCAAACTATTAATAATGTAGTTGAAGATTTTAGGCATGATATATCAAACCAAAACAAAAACTTGAAAATTAATATAAACTTAGGAGATAAAGATGGAAAAAATTACCATATTTTAGGTATAGAAAATAGATTAGAGCAGGTAGTCGCAAATTTGTTAGATAACGCTATTTCTTTTAGTGATGACGGTCAAATTATAGAGATCGATATTTCAGAAACTTCAAAAAACTTTGTGATTCTAATTAAAGATCAAGGACCAGGATTTGCCGAGGCGGCCCCAGAAAGAATTTTTAAAAGATTCTATAGCAATAGACCAAAAAGCTTTGGCAAACATTCAGGACTAGGCCTAAATATAGTGAAAAATATTGTAGAGCTACATAAAGGAACTATAGCTGCTTCTAACAGAGTGAACACAAAAGGGGCACAAATTGAAGTATTATTACCTAAGTTTACCTAACGTGTTATCTTGATAACCGTTGTTATTATTGCTAATAAACTCTAAATATGTCTCAAGATTATAAAGTAAAAGATCTTAAACTCGCTGACTTTGGCAGAAAAGAAATTTCATTAGCAGAAAGCGAAATGCCTGGTTTGATTGCTTTGAGAAAGGAGTATAAAAATAAACTTCCTCTTAAGGGTGCAAAAATTGTTGGTTGCCTTCATATGACTATTCAAACAGCAGTTTTAATTGAAACTTTAGTAATGCTGGGAGCAGAAGTAAGATGGTCCTCATGCAATATTTTTTCTACTCAAGATCATGCCGCAGCTGCTATTGCCAAATCAGGTATACCAGTTTTTGCATGGAAAGGTGAAACTGAAAAAGAATACTGGTGGTGTGTCAGACAAACTATCGAAGGTAACAAAAAATGGAAACCAAATCTAATACTAGATGATGGGGGCGACCTTACAGCTTTGATGCACAACGAATATAAAGATCTTTTAAAATCAGTAAAAGGAGTTTCTGAAGAGACTACTACAGGTGTAAAAGCTTTACTAAAAATGGAAAATGATAAAAAATTATTAATTCCAGCAATCAATGTGAATGACTCTGTGACCAAATCAAAATTTGATAATTTATATGGTTGTAGAGAAAGTTTAGTTGATGGAATAAAAAGGGCTACTGATACTATGATGTCCGGTAAGGTAGCGATAGTAGCAGGTTTTGGTGATGTAGGCAAAGGCAGTGCAGCATCACTTAGACAAAGTGGAGCTAGAGTTTTAGTCACAGAGACAGACCCAATATGTGCTTTACAAGCCGCAATGGAAGGATATGAGGTAGTGTTGATGGAAGAAGCAATAAAGGATGCTGATATTGTTGTTACTGCTACTGGAAATAAAGATGTTGTGACGGCAGATCATATGAGATCCATGAAAGATAGAGCAATTTTATGTAACATCGGACATTTTGATAATGAAATTCAAGTTGATGCTCTGAAGAATTATAAATGGAATGAAATTAAGCCACAAGTTCATGAGATTGAATTGCCGAGTAAAAAACGAATTATACTTTTGGCTGAAGGTCGATTAGTAAACCTGGGTTGCGCTACTGGTCATCCAAGTTTTGTGATGAGTGCGTCATTTACTAATCAAGTAATAGCACAAATTGAACTATGGAAAAACTCAAATAATTACAAGAATAAAGTTTATGTATTACCAAAACATTTAGATGAAAAAGTCGCAACTTTACACTTAGAAAAAGTGGGAGCAAAATTAACCAAACTATCTAAAGATCAAGCAGATTATATAAACGTAGAACAAAAAGGCCCCTATAAACCTGATACATATAGATATTAGAACATTTTTCTAATGATAATAAAATCTTTAGACCAATTATCAAAAATAACAAAAAAAATTGGCAGGAAACTAGATACTTCTGATTGCATTTTTCTATATGGTCAAATTGGCACCGGAAAAACAACATTCACAAGACTTTTAATTAACTTTCTACAAAAAAATAATAATATGAAAATTACAGAGGTCCTAAGCCCGACATTTAATTTACTTTATGAGTATGATCTTAAAAATAAAAAAATAAAGCATTATGATTTATACAGGCTTAAAACAAAAGAAGATATTGATCAGCTTGATATTTTCACGGATGATGAAAAATCAATCAAAATAATCGAGTGGCCTGAACAGATTAAGTTTAAAATAAAAAATAAAATAAGTATTTTTTTTGAACATACAAATTTCACAGAAGAAAGAAAATTAAAATTTAAAGGCCAAGGAAAATGGAAGAATTTCAAATTAAATGATCTATAAGCTAAAAAAAATATCCGGTGATGCCTCTTTTAGAGAATTTTATAGACTACAAAGGGCGAATAAAACTTCAATAATAGTAAAATCTAAAAAAGATCATTTCACTAATCTAATATTATATTGTGCAATTAATGAAATTCTAAATAGAAATAAAATTTTAGCACCTAAATTACTAAACCAATTTTTTGAAGAAAATATGATAGAAATAAGTGATTTTGGAAAAATATCATATTTTGATTTGGCAAAAAAGAGAAAAAACTTATACAATCTTTACAAGCCATTAATTTTTCTTATCATTAAATTACAAAATATTAAAATAAATAAAAGTTTCATTTATAGAAAAAAAAAAAATTACTATTCAAAAATATAATCTTAATATTTTACATAAAGAATCAGATTTATTTTTTGACTGGTATTTAAAATATAATTTTAAAAATAAAAATCTTTTTAAGATAAAAGTAATTTTAAAAAAAGAATTAACAAAATTATTTAAAAAATTAAGTTATAAAAATAAATTTATGGTTCACAGAGATTTTCACGCTTCAAATATAATGTTTTATAAAAAAAAACCAGCGATAATTGATAGCCAAGATGCAATTATAGGCAATCCACTTTACGACCTAGCATCTTTAATTAACGATATACGTTTAAAAATATCAAAAAAAAATAAGGAAAAACTTTTTAATTTTTATATCAAGAAATCCTGTTTAAAAATTAAAGATAAGGAAAAAATGAAAAATGATTTTGATATTCTTTCTTTGCAAAGAAACCTCAAAATTCTTGGAATTTTTGTCAGATTGTATAAGAGAGATAGAAAAAAAGGATATCTGAAATATCTTCCAAATACTTGGAAGCAAATTAATGAAACTTTAAGAAATCCTATATTTTACAATTTTAAAAAAAAACTTAAAAAACTTTTACCTTTAAACAAAATACAAAATAATAAATTGAAATGAAAATAAAAAAAGCAATGATATTAGCTGCAGGACTTGGTACTCGACTAAAGCCAATAACAGACAAAATTCCAAAACCTTTGATAAAAGTAAACAATAAATGTTTATTAGAGAGATCTATCATACTACTTAAAAATCATGGTGTAGATGAAATCGTAATTAATGTTCATCATTTATCAGATCAAATTAAAACATATATTAGAAATAACTCTTTTAGTGTCAAAATAACTATCTCAGATGAAGATAATCAGATACTGGACACTGGCGGAGGAATCTTAAAGGGTACAAAAAAATTTAAAAAAGAGCCATTTATTGTAATTAACCCTGACACTGTCTGGAATAAAGATTATTCTAAAGAACTAGAAATTTTAGAAAAAAAATATTTTAGAGACAATGTTTGTATTTTATTATTAGCTCCTAAAAAACTTAGTTATGATGAAACTTTTAAAGGCGATTTTTCTTTGAATATTGAAAATATAGTTTCAAGAGAAACAACAAATAATTATATCTATACAGGTATGCAGATTTTAAATAATGGAGTTTTTGAAAATGTAAAAGTCAAAAAATTTTCAATAAATCTAATATGGGATGAGCTTATATCTCTTAAAAAATTAAAAGGTCACATAAGTAATAATAGATTCATTCATATAAACACAAAAAAAATATTTGATAAAATTAATGAATTAAAATTTATTGATTAACAATTATTTCCTTCTCTCTTGATTTATCTAAATAATTAAAATTTTTAATGTTTAAACTTTCATCAAAATTTATTATTAGGGGGTTTCCAGTAGGAATTTCTAGCTTATTAATATTTGTATCGGAAATATTAAAAAGAAACTTACACAAGGCTCTTAATGAATTCCCATGAGCACTAATTAAAACATTATTATTATTTCTCAAATTTTTTGCAATATTCTGATTAAAGAAGGGAATGACTCTATTGTAGGTGTCCTTAAGAGATTCTGTTTTAGGTACTTTTTCTTTTGGGATCCCGGAATTAAGTGGGCTAAAATTTTCAAGACACTTGTCATCAGTTGATATTGGTGGAGGTGAAATATCCCAGGATCTTCTATATTTTTTAAATTGTTCATCTCCAAGCTTTTTTTTTGTCTCATCTTTATTTAATCCTGTTAATGCCCCGTAATGCCTTTCATTAATTTCCCAGGATGCGTTAAATTTTTTTTCTAAATCATTTTCATCTAAAATAATTGTGAGTGTTCTGATTGCTCTCTTCAGGAACGAAGTGAAAGAAACATGAATTTTTAAATTATTAGATTTAATTAACTGACCGGATTTTTTTGCCTCTTCTTCCCCTTTTTTAGAAAGATCAACATCAACCCAACCTGTAAATTTATTTTCAGCATTCCAGGTGCTTTGTCCATGTCTGACTAAAATCAATTTAACCATATAATATGATTTAAAAGTTATAAATATTTACTATATTAAAATAATATGAATAAAAATATATTAAAATTATTTTATTATTTCTCTCTCATTATACTAATCATTATATATATTTATCCTGGAAGTATAATAGGTAAGATTTTATATGGGGACTTTGCAATACAACCTAATATTCTTGATCACTCAGTGGGAACCTCATTAAATCACTTTTTTGCTTTTTTATATATAACTTTACTTGGTGGAATAATTCAATATAAGGCAAAAAGGTTAAATAAGTTTATTTTATTTATTATAATATTTTCAATTATTTTAGAATTTTTTCATTTTTTTATTCCTAATAGGTCTTTTCAAATTCTCGATTTAGTATCAAACATTTTTGGAATAATTATTGGATATTTGTCACTTAATTTAATTTTAATTTTAAAAAAATGAAACTTTTTTTTTTACTAATATTTTCAATCTTTTTAAACCAAAAAATTTTTTCAAGTGAAAATAAATTTTTAATAGGTAAGGCAAGAGTAATTGATGGAGATACTATAATCTTAAAGAATAAAAAAATAAGACTTCATGGTATTGATGCACCTGAATTAAATCAAATATGTTACGATTATGTTTCAACTAAATATAATTGCGGTATAGAGTCAAAAAAAAAATTAATCTTTTTTATCAAAAAAAATAATGTAAAATGTTTTTATTCCGATAAAGATTTTTATGGAAGACTTCTAGGAACCTGCTTTGTAAATAAAAAAAATATTAATAGTTTGATGGTTATAAATGGATATGCAATTGCCTACAAAAAATATTCAAAAAAAATATGTTGATCAAGAAAATTTTGCAAAAATTAATAAAAAAGGCCTTTGGAAAGGAAAATTTCATAAGCCGGAAGAATGGAGAAGAAAAAATAAATAATTTATAATAAGAAAGTGATTCGTAAAACTTTTATAATAATTACATTTTTTTTATTATTACTTTCCTGCTCTTCAGTTCCAAAAAATACAAGTGATAGTTGTCAAATTTTTGAGGAACGATATCTTTGGTACAAACATGCTAAAGCATCTTATGAAAAATGGGGTGCCCCAATTTATATACAACTCGCATTTATTAAAAAGGAGAGCGACTTTAATTGGTTAGCTAAACCACCAAGGGTAAAAATATTTAAGGTAATACCATTTAAAAGACCGTCAACTTCATTTGGTTACTCTCAGGCTGTAAAGGGGACTTGGGAGCAATACAAAAAAGAGACCAGTAATCCATTAGCGACCAGAGCGAGATTTAAAGACTCCGTTGATTTTGTTGGTTGGTATATCAACAAAACTAACAAAATTCTTAAAATCCCAAAATCTGATGCCTACCGACAATATTTAGCTTATTATAAAGGTTGGGGAGATTACAAAAATTATTCAACAGATAAAAAAGCAATTATCTACGCAAAATCAGTGAAAGAAATGGCAAAAAAATATAGAAAACAGTTAACTATTTGTAAAAAAAACCTGGACAAAAAAAAATACATTATTTTTTAAGTTGCTTATTTAGTTCAACTTCAACAGAGTCAATATTTTGACTATTTTTCCCGATTATTGAATACATAGTTGGAATTACGTATAATGTGAAAAAAGTTGAAAATAACATTCCACCAAATATCGTTATACCTACTGTTAATCTACTTGCTGCTCCGGGACCAGAACTTAATATTAGTGGCATAACCCCAAATATAGTTGATAAACTTGTCATTAGTATAGGTCTAAGTCTAATAGCTGCCGCATCCACGATTGCTACTTCGATTTTCTTTCCTTGTTTTCTTAATTGATTTGCAAATTCAACTATAAGAATTCCGTTTTTAGCTGATAAGCCAATCAAGATTATTAGCGCAATCTGACTATAAACATTAAGAGATGATCCAACTACTAGTAAGCCTAATATACCACCCAATATTGCTAATGGAACAGTTAACATTATCGTCAATGGATGTCGCCAACTTTCAAACTGGGCACACATTGCAAGATAAGCTGTTAATAATGCTAAAATAAATATTGCATATAATTCATTATTAGTTTTTTTATATTCTTCACTCTCCCCCTTATATGCAATTTTAGCTTTTGGAGTATTTTTCTCGACGACATTCACTAAAAATTTTAATGCTTCATCAAGTGTATAATTTCCAACTAATCTGGCAGATATAGTGACCGCCTTTTGTCTATTATATCTTGATAAAAAAGGGGATTGGCCTTCTTCATTGTAAGTTACTAGATTTGATATTGATATTAATTTTCCATTATTTTTAGATCTTACAAAAACTTTACTTATACTATTTGGTTCTTGCCTATCCTTAATATCACCTTGCAGTATTATAGAGTATTCTTTACCCTCTTGATTAAATTGTGTAACTGTCTTTGAACCAAAAATTGTCTCTAAGGTTCTACCAATATCCTCAGTAGAGACACCTAAATCTGCAGCTTTTTTTTGATTAATTTGCACATTTAATTGTGGTTTATTTAAATCAAAATCATCTTGTATAGAGGTTAAGCCAGGATTTTTTCTAGCTTCATTTTTGATTATTTCTTTCCATTTAATTAATTCATTATAAGTATTTCCAAGTAACACAAATTGCACTGGACTTTCAACGCCGCCAGTTCTTATACCTTGCGGCATTATTGGAAATGCTAGAACACCAGGGACTTTTGATATTTCACTAAAACTCTCACGCATTATTTTTACACCATGCCTATCTCGTAATTTCCAATGCTCAAGTAATACTATTATAAAACCACTATTTACTTGTTTTGCTGACTTTCCAAAACCTGGGACTCGCATAATAAGTTTACGATACTCACCGTCACCAACTTTTGGTAACAACAATTTTTCTATTTGCTCAGCTTTTGATTTTGTAAAATTAAAACCAGATCCTTGTGGTGCTTTTATTATAACAAAAAAAGCACCTCTATCTTCAGGAGCTATCAGTTCTTTTGGTGTATAATTGTATAAAAAAATAGTTGTTATTAAAGTGACACCTAAAAAAGAAATAATAATTCTTTTTTTTTGTATCCAAGCAACCAAAGACTCTCTATAGTTTTTCCTTATTGTTTCTAAAAATTTTTCAAATTTAATAACTAAATTTGATTTCTTCATATCTTTTTTTAAAAATTTACTTCCTAACATTGGACTTAAAGATAAAGCAACGAAACTTGATATTACTACTGCTGAAGCCAACGTAATTGCTGTTTGAGTAAATAGCACCCCAGTGATACCTTTAATAAAGATTAACGGAACAAATACTGCTACTAAAACAACAGTGGTTGCTATGATCGCAAACGAAACTTGTTTAGCACCTTTATACGCAGCAACTAAAGGTGTTTCTCCTAACTCAATTCTTCTTACTATATTTTCTAACATTACTATCGCATCATCGACTACTATTCCAATAGCTAGAACTAATGCCATCAATGTGAAAAGGTTTATTGAATATTCAAAAATATATATTGATAAGAATGTCGATATCAATGAAACCGGTAAAGCAATAACAGGTACTATTAACGATCTGATGTTTCCTAAAAACAAATAAATGATAAATGTAACTAAAATAATTGCAAAAAATAGAGTTTTATAAACTTCTTTTATTGCACTTTTTATATAATTACTTCTATCGAATGAAACTTCTAACGAAGTGCTTGGTGGCAAAGAATTTTTAATTTCTTTAATTTTGTCTTTTACACCATTAGCTACTTTTATTGTGTTTGCATCAGACTGTTGATAAATGCCGATACCAACGACCTGTTTACCATTTCCTTTAAAAAGGGTTCTTGTTGACTCAGCACCTACCTCGACTTTTGAAATATCTCCAAGATTAATAATTGAACCATCTCTGGCTCTTTTTAAAGGTAAATTTTTGTAAGTCTCAGCATTTTTGTATGCTTTATCTAATTGAATTGTTAAATCTATATCTTTAGACTCTATTCTACCAGCAGGAAACTCAACATTTTCTCTTCTGATAGCCGTCTCAACCTCTTGAACTGTAAGATCTCTTGCTGCTAATGCGATAGGATCAAGCCAGACTCTTAATGATAGCTCTCTTTCTCCTCCTAGTCTTACTCTACCAACACCAGGCACAGTAGAGAATAAATCAGTAAGATATCTATCTGCATAATCAGTCAATTCAAGATCCGTCATAGTTTCAGAATTAAATGATAGCCACATTGTGGTTCTCATGCCTGCGTTTTGTTTAAAAATCTCTGGTGAGTCAGAACCGTCAGGTAAATTATCTTGAATTCTAGCTACTGCACTTCTCACATCATTTGCAACATCGTCAAGGTTAAGACCATTTTCAAAAGTTAATGTTATCCTTGAGCTTTCATCCTCACTAAAGGAGTCTACAGTTTCTAAACCTGGAGTTCCTCCAACGATATCCTCAATTTTTTGAGTAATTTGTGTATCGATTATCTCAGCAGATGCCCCTGAATAATTTGTTTGTATTGTCACTACAGGCGGCTGTACATTTGGAAGTTCATCAGTTGGAATTTCTTGAAAAGTAACTAAACCAAATATTACTAAAATTAGACTCATTACCGAGGCAACAACTGGTCTTTTAATTGATAGATCTGTAAGAAACATAAATATTAATTATTTAAAATTTTTACCTTTAAATTATTTCTGACTTTTGATATGCCCTCGCTTATTACTCTATCTCCTTTACTAATTCCAGAGAGCACAGAAACTTTTCCAAAATTTCTTTTTCCTATAACAATGTCTGTTTTTACAGCCAAATCATTTTTGACAACATATATAAAAGCAGTTTTACCTTGAATAATTACCGCACTCTCTGGCACTGAAAGATGTCTAGTCTCGTCATAAATTACTTTCACAGTCATCAATTGGCCAGGAATAATCTCATATTTTTGATTATCAACAATTACTCTAGCCAATATTGATCTAGTTGAAGGATCTATTCTAGAACTAATAGACTCTGTTTTACCATTATATTTTTTTCCAGAGGAAGATAATATTTCTACTCTTAATCCTTTTTTTAAAATTGATGCATAATTTTCAGGAACCTTGATATCTATAACCATTTTTTTTAAGTCATCTAGAGTTATAATAAGGCTATCAGTTCCTAAAACTCCTTGTGCAATTTCTCTTTTTCCTAATTTACCATCAAAATCTGCAATTATATTTTTTGCATCTTTTAATGCAGCAATAATTTCACCTTTTTTTACAAATCTGCCATCTATATTAAAATTTCCAACTATTTGATCTTTTTTAATTCTGTAAGTTTTCGAGTTTTTTGCTAAAGCTGTACCGAAGGTCTCTATCGTTTTGTTAAAAATAGAACTCTCAACTAACTGCACAATTACACCAGGCGCTGGTCGAACACTAAATTTTTTTTTGAAATGTAGGCCAACAAAATGACGTGCGATTATTATACTTATAATTATTATAAATAAAAAAATTACAATAACTTTTATTTTATTTTTTGTTGTCATGTTTTAAACCGTATCCTGACCAAGACTCATCATAAATAATGGGATTTGTATCATTAATTAGAGAATTTGCTAGACCTAATACACAAGCAGTTATGCCAGAACCACAAGTGAAAACAGTATTCTCTTTTAAGTTAAGTTTACCAAAAATTGTCTTAAGATCTTCTACACTTTTAAAAGTGTTGTCATCTGAATTTATACAAAAATTGTAAGGTATATTTTCTGAACCAGGGATAGATCCTGATTTTAAACCTGGTCTTGGCTCCGGAATTTTTCCTTGAAACCTCTCCTTGCTTCTTGCATCTACTAATTTATATTTTTTCGATATAATGTTTTGATCAACATTCTCTCTATTAAAAATTAAGTTTTTATTCTCATTTACTCGATAATCTGATTTTTTATAATTGGTTTTTAAGGAAGTTACTTTTTTACTCTCTTTTAACCATTTTTTAAAACCTCCGTTTAAAACAGAAACAAGATTTGTATTATGTCCAAAATAAATAAAACTAAACCAAAGTCTACAAGAACTATAAACGCTTGAATTATCATAAATTATAATATGGTCTTCGTTATTTATACCAAAACTTGATATAACCCTCTGCCAATTCTTAGCATCGGGCATCATATGAGGAAGTGTTGTATTTTTTTTTGAATGTTTTTCGATGTCAAAAAAAATTGACCCCTCGATATGATTTTTTTTGAATTCTTCTTCTGCTATTCTTCCAGAATTCGGTAAGTGCCAAGATGCATCGATTATTTTTACATTTTTTATATTTTTTAGTAACCAATCTGTTTCAACTAAAGGTTTCATCTATTTTTTTTGAATATATATTTTTGATGATATTCTTCTGCTTTTACGTATGTGCTCAGTGGGTTAATATTTGTAACTACTTTATTTTTATGTAAATTATTAAATTTATTTTTTTCCATTAATGCTATTTTTTTTTGAGTTTCATCAACATAGAATATCTCACTCCTATATTGCGTACCGATATCAGGGTATTGCATGTCCTTTTGTGTTGGATCATGCATTTTGAAGAAAAGATCCAATATTTTTTCATATGAAATTAATTTTTCATCATAAGTCAATTTTACACACTCTGCATGACCTGTTTTTCCTGAACACACATCCTCATAACTAGTGTTATTGCTATTGCCTCCTGCATAGCCTACCTCTGTTGATATAATTCCAGGTTTGGTTCTGAAGTTTTCTTCAATTCCCCAGAAACAACCACCACAGATAATCGCTTTTCTCAAATTCGTCATTTTATGTTAAATAGTATCAAAGGATATTAAATTGCTTACAAAAAATCAAATAGGCGTATTGTACGGTATTGCATCAGTGGCATGTTTTGCCATGATGGACGCATGTGTAAAGTGGCTTGATCAATTTCCCGTAGGTGAAGTTTTATTTGCAAGGTTTTTTTTCGGTTTAATACCCATTTTGATGTTAGTGCCAAAAAATGAATTAAAAACTTTCTATAAAACTACTAGACCAAAATTACACGCATTTAGAGCTATATCAGGAACATTAGCAATAATTGCTCTTTTTATAGCTTTGAGAAAGATACCGTTAGCAGATGTAGTAAGTCTTACTTTTGGAGGACCGATATTTGTTACATTAGGATCGATATTTTTTCTCTCAGAAAAAGTTGGAATTAGAAGATGGTCAGCAGTTTTCATAGGCTTTGTTGGAATGCTTTTAATTATAAAACCAGCTTATGAAGAACTGAATATTTATTATGTTTTTCCAATAATATTTTGCATTTTTTTTGCATGCGTTGCTTTAAGCATAAGAAGTTTATCCACCTCAGAACCTAATTACAGGATTGCTTTATACTTTTCAGTGTTAAGTATGCTAGTTGGTTTGTGCACTTTACCTTTTGGCTGGGTTATGCCCAATAAATTTGAGTTATTTCTATTGATATTTACAGGCATCATTGGATCAGTAGCGAATATTTTGCTTACAATATCTTTAAGAGTTGCTGAAGCTTCTTTAGTCACACCAACAAAATACTTAAATCTTGTATTTGCTATTTTGCTCGGCTATTTCATTTGGAATGAAATTCCAAGAGTTTTAACTTTAATTGGTGCAGGTTTAATTATTACTAGCTCGTTAATAATTTTTATGAGAGAAACAAAACTAAAAAAACAAATTGTAAGTCCAAGATCGTGAAAAAAAAACCAGATTACTGGAATAAAGCCACAAGGTCGTTATCAAAAAAAGATAAAGTGATCAAAAATTTGATTAAGAAGTACAATGACAAATTTTTAACAACGCGTAAAGATATTTTCTTTTCTTTATGTAAAAGTATAATTGGACAACAAATAAGTGTTTCTGCAGCTAATGCAGTGTTTAAAAAATTTAGGACAAAAGTTAGCAAAATTAATCCTGCTAACGTGTCTAAACTATCTTCAGCTCAGATAAGATCCTGTGGTTTAAGTAGGCAAAAGGCAAGAGGCATCAAGGAGCTAGCTTTAAAATTAATTAACAGAGAATTTGATCCAAGTTTAATCAAAAAATTAGATGATGAAGAAGCAATTGAATATTTATCTAGTTTGAGACAGATTGGCAGGTGGAGCGCTGAAATGATTTTATTATTTACATTTAATCGTTCAAATATTTGGCCAATTCAAGATATTGGATTATTAAGAGCCATTTCTAATAATTATAAAAAGAAATATTTTCCACCAAAAAAATTCGTAGACAAGCTTCAAAAAAGATATTCTCCTTATTGCTCGGTGGCTACCTGGTATTTATGGAGGTCAATCGATGATGAGCCAATACAATACTAAATACCCTCAATAGTTTGATGTTGTCTTATTGCGTGATTTTCTAAAATAGAGTGAGCTTTTTGATATTCCTCGGAATTATAAAAATTATTAGCTTCATCAAAAGATGAAAACTCTATAACAACTGTTCTAGGAGAACTTTCACCTTCATTTATTTTTGACTTTCCACCTCTCACAAGGAATTTACCTTTATATTTTTCAACTGCTGCTCTAGCCATAACAGCGTATTCTTTAAGTTTTTTTTCACTACTTATACTTTTATAAACACAAACAACGTATCCTTTCATTTACAACTCCTTCAAAATAATTTAATTTTTTTTATGGCAAAGAAACTAATCATTGACTGGAAAGAGTATAATCAAATTGTTGAAAAGCTTGCAATAAAGATTTACGACAGTGGCTATAAACCCGATCTTCTTATTGGCATTATGCGAGGAGGTGCACCAATAATTGATGTTTTAAGTAGAGTATTTAAATTAAAATGTGCTTATCTTGCCGTTGAATCTTACTCAGGTAAAGACATAGAGGATCAGCAAGGGGAACTCATATTTTCTAGAGAGCTTAGCTCAACTGTTCAAAATATGAGTGGTAACATTCTGCTATGTGATGATTTATCTGATACTGGAGTGACGCTTAATCGAAGTATCGAATGGTTAAAAAATTATAAGTCCTTAAAAGGTAAGATCAAAGACATTAAAACTGCTGTTTTATGGAAAAAAGCTGACTCAACATTTGAGCCGGATTTTTGTGCTCAAAGATTAGATTATAACCCATGGATTGTTCAACCCTTTGAAAAATATGAAGAAATTCGAATAGAAGATCTAAAAAAAATCAAAAAAACTTAAGGGGCCAGCCAAACTAGCCCCTAAAATTTATGCAACTGCAAAACTTACAACACTCAATACTGCTATTAACCAAATAGCAGGAGAGGTAGTATTAAATTTTCCAGTAAAAATTTTGATTAAAGCGTAAGTTATAAATGCTAGAGCAATACCATGACTTATACTATAAGTTAAAGGCATTGTGACCATTGCTACAACTGCAGGGGCAGACTCAGCTATGTCATTCCAGTCTATATCAGTGATATTTCTAACAAATAATACAGCTACATATAACAATGCAGCTCCATCTATTTCTTTAGGTAAACTAGTAGCTAGTGGAGAAAAAAATAGACAAGCTAGAAATAAAACTCCAATTACTAATGAAGTCATGCCAGTTCTTCCACCAGCTTTTACTCCAGCACCTGACTCAACATAGCTTGTAACAGTAGTTGTGCCCATTAGTGCCCCTGCGACCGTGCCGACACTATCTGATAACATTGCTTTATTAATATCTTGAACCTTACCATCTTTTCCAACTTTAC
>MDSZ01153511.1_pt1 | contig 30647 bp, 26 predicted proteins | sample 811201 | NCBI WGS metagenome assembly MDSZ01 (sample SAMN05326647, study PRJNA326480) | marine metagenome | isolation source: seawater | place: Indian Ocean: North | collected 2010 | reverse complement strand
TTTTTAAAGAGATTTTTACAAGGATATATTAATCGTTTACTTTTTGTTGCTATTCTAGCTTCATTCGTTTTTGATACGTATTGCTTGAATCCTCTTCATATCAATCGATTTGATAATCAATTTTTCTTTTTTTCAGATCCTTATGCTTTCTTTATATTTAAAAGTTTCAAAATATATTTAAATACATCCAATTAACGGAGGGTAAATATGGGCTACAAGCTTATGCATTTACACCTTCATGGTTTGATTCGTTCCAGAGACTTGGAATTGGGACGAGATGCAGATACTGGGGGACAAACACTATATGTTCTTGAATTAGTAAAGGAATTAGCAGCTTGTAATGAAGTTGATAACGTTCAATTGGTTACGCGCTTAATTCAAGATAGGAGAGTTTCTTCTGACTATGCTTCTGAAAAAGAGGTAATTGTTCCAGGAGCTGAAATTATTAGAGTTCCCTTTGGCCCGAAAAGATATCTTCGTAAGGAATTGTTATGGCCTTTTTTAAATGCTTTAGCTGATAAATTAATTGCTCAATTAAATAATGAACCAACTTTGCCTGACTGGATTCATGCGCATTATGCTGATGCTGGTTATGTAGGAGCTTTAATTAGCAAAGCATTGGGTATACCTCTTGTCTTTACAGGTCATTCTTTAGGGAGGGAAAAGAATCGAAGATTACTTGAAGCAGGAATGGATCATAATCAGATTGAAAATACATATTCCATTACTCGTCGAATTGAAGCAGAAGAAATGGCATTATCAAATTCAAGTTTGATAATTACTAGTACTTCTCAGGAAGCAAAAAATCAATATGCACGTTATGCAAATTTTGTTTCATCTAAAGCTCATGTAATTCCTCCTGGGGTTGATCTTAAAAGATTTAATTTAGCCCAAAATCAAAATGATATTTCTTATATCGACCAGCTTATGGAACCTTTTTTGAGAAAGCCTGAATTATCTCCTTTATTGGCAATTTCAAGAGCTGTTAGACGAAAAAACATACCTGCCTTAGTTGAGGCTTTTGGCCGTTCGAAAATTTTAAGAGAAAGACATAATCTTGTGCTTGTTTTAGGAACAAGAACAGATTCTCGTCAATTAGATAAGCATCAAAGAGAAGTTTTTCAGCAAATTTTTGAACTTGTAGATAGGTATGAGTTATATGGACAAGTTGCTTATCCGAAAAAACATAAGCGTGATCAGATTCCTAGTTTTTATCAATGGGCATCTGAACGAAAAGGGTTGTTTGTTAATCCTTCTCTTACAGAACCATTTGGACTGACTTTGTTAGAAGCTGCTGCGTGTGGCTTGCCAATGGTCGCAACCAATGATGGTGGTCCTGTTGAGATTTTGGCAAGATGTGGAAATGGTTTGTTGGTAGATGTAACTGATTTGAATTCATTACAAACTACTTTAGAAAAGGCTGGTTCTAATGATTATTTGTGGAATAGATGGAAGGACAATGGAGTAGAGGGAGTAAATAATTACTTTAGTTGGAGTGCCCATGTTGCTAAATATATTGCCTTAATGAAAGATTATTTGAATAATCATTCAACTCAAAGATTACAAAATATGATTCACTTATCGAGAATTAAAGTTAGTTGACGGAAAGGAGGTTCTTCACTAATAAATCCCCATGATTTGAATATATCTTGATCTTTATGAGTAATTAGTTGTTTCTTCGATTCTTTTTTCAACTCAAATCCTTCTGAGGCCATTCTTCTCATTAATTTAGCTGATTCTTCAAAACGAGCTGCCATTGCTTCTAATGTTGAACAGTCACTAGTGAGACCTTTTTCTTTCCATGTAAAAAAACTCATTTGAAAAAATGCAAAACTCTAGAGAAATAAAAGTTTTAGAATAACAAAATTAATAGTAATGAACCAGAAGTTGCGCACTATCTTAATTTCATTTTGCCCATTAAGTTCAAAATGATGATGTAAAGGCGCCATCTTTAATATTCTATGCCCTTGGCCCCTAAGTTTTTTGGAGATTTTAAAAAAGCCAACCTGAATAATTACTGATATAGATTCAATCAAAAAAATTATGCCCATTATGAGCAAACTCCATAATGTATTAGTAATTAAACTAATACCTGCAAGAGAAGCACCCATTGCAAGAGATCCAGTGTCACCCATAAATATCTTTGCAGGATTTTTATTGTGTAAGAGGAAACCTAACCAGGAACCTGCCATGGCCATACAAAAACTTGCCATTGCATAGCTTTCATTACTTCCTTGGAATACTAGTTCTATAGAAAGTCCGGTGAAAACAATTGATCCACATCCACTAGCTAATCCATCTAATCCATCGGTTAGATTTGTTGCATTACTTTCTGCTATTAAAATAAATAAAGCGACAGGCCAGATTAACAAACCTAATTTAATCATGTAATCTCCATATATATATATATTTGGATTGATCCAGTTATTACTTGCACAAGTTAGAAGGAAGACAATTGCCGCTATGCATTGAAGCACTATTTTTTCTTTAGGTGATAATCCTAAATTTTTTTTAAGCGAAAAACTTCTCCAATCATCGATGAGACCTATCAACATAAATGATAGGCTTAATATACTTAATGTTAATAATTTTAGACTTGATTCATTATTAATGTTGAATAGATTTCCAACTAACAAACTAATAGGAATTACTGCAATGCCTCCCATGCTTGGAGTTCCAGATTTCTTATAATGTTTTTTTGGACCTTCTCTTCTAATAATTTGTTTTAGTTTAAGTGATTTAAGTTTTTGATAAGTAAATTGAGTAGATATTATTGTTAAACCTAAACTGAGAATAAGAGGAATGAATAAAGTATTTCTTGATAAAATAACATCTAAGATTAATGAAATAATACAAATTAAAGTCAATAAAAATATATATAAATTATTTGCATTTTTCTTTTCGCCGCCGCTTTGAGTGGGATTAATTGATTGGTTTAACTTTTTCAACCTATTGTTTTTTTATTGTATTAGTCTTCCCATTCATCGTCTGATCCTTCATCGTCAGTTTTGTAGTCTTCTTTTTCTCCCATTAAAGCAGATAACTCTTCTTCCTCAATTGTGCTCATATCTTGTACTGAGGACGTATCATCAGTTATCAGCCTTCCGCTAGCTTCAAGCCAAGTTAGTAAGTCAGGTTCTTCACGTAAGGGTAAAACAGGAGCAGGATCTTGCCTGTTATAACGAGTTAAAGCAGGATTAACTGTATCGAGAGAGCTCATCAAGGTTTCAGATGACCGATTTAATAACATAATGCATTATGAGACTTATTTGATGTTTTGGCTTCTAAGCTGCCATTAATGGTATTGATTTGGTTCCTTGCTTTATGCGTTGGCATAGGGTTTAGAGCCTGGGGGAATGCCCATCCAGATCCTTTTGTTATTAGGTCATTTTTAGTATGGGTTCTATTATTTTTTCCTTCTATTGCGCTAGCTTTTTATTTGATATTTTTTGAACCTCAAAAATTTGATGCTTAAACCAAAATCGAGGATTAGTCCTAATGAAACATGCTAAAAAAGTCGTTCTTGCTTTTTCAGGAGGCGTTGATACTAGCGCTTGCATTCCTTTTTTATTAAATGAATATGGTGTAGATGAAGTCGTTGCTTTTGCAGCAGATCTGGGTCAAGGCGATGAATTGGAGTCTGTTCGTCAGAAGGCTTTAACTGCAGGTGCAAGTCAATCTTTAGTGGATGATTTAATCAAACCTTTTATAGAAGAATTTGCATTTCCAGCAATTAGAGCAAATGCTTTATATGAGGGAAAATATCCTTTGTCTACAGCTTTGGCTAGGCCTCTGATTGCTCGAAGATTGGTTGAAATAGCGAGAGAAGTAGGTGCAGATGCAGTAGCTCATGGATGTACTGGTAAAGGTAATGATCAGGTACGTTTTGATTTGGCTATAGGCACACTTGCTCCTGAATTAAAAGTTTTAACTCCTGCAAGAGAATGGACAATGAGTCGCGAAGAACTTATTACTTATGGAGAGCGGTTTGGTATTCCTGCTCCAGTGAGTAAGAAATCGCCATATTCTATAGATTTAAATCTTTTAGGAAGAAGTATTGAAGCAGGTTCATTAGAAGATCTTTCGTTGCCTCCAATGGAGGATGTTTTCCAGATGACATCTTCTATAGAAAAATCTCCTGAGCAATTTGATGAAATAGAAATTTTATTTGAGAACGGCAATCCTATTGCAATAGATGGTATTCATTTAGATCCAGTATCATTAATTTCTAAAGTGAATGTTTTAGCTGGAAGGCATGGGTTTGGTCGTATAGACATGATTGAAAATAGAGTGGTTGGCATTAAAAGTAGAGAGATTTATGAAACTCCAGGATTGCTTTTACTTATTAAGGCTCATCAAGAATTGGAATCCTTAACATTACCTGCAGATGTTCTCAAAACCAAATTAAATATTGATCGTCAATGGGCGGAACTTGTATATCAAGGCCTATGGTTTACACCATTAAAGAATGCTTTGGATGGTTTTATAGAGCGTACGCAAAATGATGTGAATGGATCAATTAAAATTAGACTTCATAAGGGTAATGCGATAATCATAGGAAGGAATTCAACTAATAATAGTTTATATTTATCAGATTATTCAACATATGGAAATAAGGATAAATTCCAGCATCAATTAGCTAAAGGATTTATATATATTTGGGGTCTGCCTAGTAGGATTTGGGCAGAAGTTAATTCAAGAAAAGACTTGAAATAAGTTATTCTTTAGTTTCTTCATTCTTGCTTCCTTTTTCTTCTACCTTCGACTCTTCTTTTCCTTTTTCATTGACTGACTCTTGTTTGTTTTTTGTTTCTTCTACAGACTCTGTTTTATCTTCTTTCTCATTGTTTTTTGGTGATTTTTTAACAGGCAAAGGACCATCTTGCTTAACAGTCATATATCTAATGATATCTTCACTAAGCCTCATGGCCTTTTCAAATATTGCTATATGTTCGCCATTGCCTTTATGACTTAATTGTACATAAATCCCTTCCTTATGTTTAGCAATTGGATATGCCAGCCTTCTTTTGCCTCGCATTTGATTATCTAAGACCTCTCCTCCGGCCTTGACTAAGATTTCGCTGTATTTTGAAAGATGCTTGTCTACTTCATCTTCCGGGATATCAGGCCGGAGGATGTACATTGTTTCGTAGTAAGGCTGTGTAGTCATTTAGAAAATACTCCGACTAGGACATTAGGCTCACTCATATGAGCGACGGAATTACCACAATATCCTTTTATGGGTGTTTATACAAATTTTAATTCGATTACTAATTTTAATCCAAGGAGGATTTGATAGTTTTTAAAAGCACTTATTTTTATCAAGGAAAAGATTTATAATATTTTATTAGATTAAAAGAGATCAATATTGATTGTCAGATTAATGTAAATCATGACTTGTTGTTTGGTTTATATTTAAAATAAGTATTTATAATTTATAGAACATTACACTAAGAAAGTAAGTTTTCTTTATTAAAAGAGAATTTATAATCTAAAGAATCTTTATGTAACTATTCAATTAAGTCGAAAAGCTATATTAAGAATATTTGTATATTTAATAAATTCAATATGCAAATAAATTATTATCAAATAAGCATCTTAATTATTTACTGAACTTAGACTAGATGATTTAAATTTTATCTAATATTTGCAAAATGGAGCTCAGCAGCTTCTCTCATTTTCTTTATTGGAATATCTTTAATACCACTCCAGAGGCTCAGAGATTCAGCACCTTGTGCAATAAGCATGTCAAGGCCATCTATTACCTTGCAATCTTTTTTTACTCCTATTTTGAGCCATTTTGTTGGCCTAGGATTATAAACTAAATCATAAAGAGTAGTTCCTGATTTTAGATTACTCCAGATTTTTTCATCTATTGGGACTTTTTGATCAAAATCTTTTGACATCATTCCAATTGGTGTGGCATTTATAATTAAGTCAGAATTTTTAATATATTCACTGATATCTTCATCTGTAAGTGAGATTCCATTTATTTTTGGCCTAGAACTCAGGCAATTGTTTTGAATATAATTTTGATCGATATCAGTTAGAAATGTATATAAGGATTCCTTGCTTCTATTAATTACTACAATTGATTCTACATTAAGTTGAATTAAGCCAGCAATTACAGCTTTAGCACTTCCACCACATCCCATAAGCAAAACATTTTTATACTTATATTTCTTTGCAGAAATAAGAGGTGCTAAGAATCCTTTTACATCTGTATTATCTCCAGTCCAACCATTTGCTTTATTAGGAATAAGGGTATTTACAGCATTAACTTCTTGTGCTATTGAGCTGATTTCTGTACAATATTTAAGTGCTTTAATTTTATGAGGAATTGTTATATTTAACCCTTTGCAATTAATGACTTTTAGGCCTTTTAATGCAGTTTCAAGATTCTCTGACGAGCATGGGATAGCTAGGTAGCACCAATTGAGATTCATTTCTTGGAGTGCTGCATTATGAATTGTTGGCGATAAAGAATGATTGATCGGATTACCTAAGACTCCAACAAGGCTTGTTTTTGCTGAAATAATCATCGTTTTTTTGTTTGCATGGTCAAATTGCTTTGTTAACTGTTCGGGAACCACACCTCGCCTCTAAGTGGACTCTCTACCGAGGATGACTCTATTAAATTAAAGACATTTCTTAGGAGAGGATTACTAATGGGGAAGGTAGTTGGAATTGATCTTGGTACAACTAATAGCTGCGTAGCTGTGATGGAGGGAGGAAAGCCAACGGTCATTGCAAATGCAGAGGGTTTTCGTACAACTCCTTCAGTAGTTGCATATACAAAGAATCAAGATCAATTAGTTGGGCAAATTGCTAAACGCCAAGCTGTAATGAATCCTGAGAATACATTCTATTCAGCTAAGAGATTTGTAGGACGTAGAGTAGACGAAGTTAATGAAGAGTCTAAGGAAGTTAGTTATTCTGTAGAAAAATCAGGCTCAAATGTGAAGTTGAAGTGTCCGATATTGGATAAGCAATTTTCACCTGAAGAAGTTAGTGCTCAAGTTTTACGAAAACTTTCTGATGATGCTGGTAAATATCTTGGTGAGACTATTTCTCAAGCTGTAATTACTGTTCCAGCTTATTTTAATGATTCCCAAAGACAGGCAACAAAAGATGCTGGCAAAATTGCTGGTTTAGAAGTTTTGAGAATTATTAATGAGCCGACAGCTGCTGCTCTGGCTTATGGATTAGATAAGAAAAGTAATGAAAGAATATTAGTTTTTGATTTAGGAGGTGGAACATTTGATGTATCAGTGCTTGAGGTTGGTGATGGTGTTTTTGAAGTTCTTTCAACTTCTGGTGATACACATCTTGGAGGGGATGATTTCGATAAGGTAATAGTTGATCATTTAGCTGATAGTTTTAAGAGTAATGAAGGAATTGATTTGAGACAAGATAAACAGGCGCTTCAGAGGCTTACGGAAGCTGCAGAAAAAGCAAAGATAGAGCTTTCAAATGCAACTCAAAGCGAAATTAATCTTCCATTTATTACTGCTACTCCTGAAGGTCCAAAGCACTTAGATTTAACTCTTACTAGAGCAAAATTTGAAGAATTGGCATCTAGTTTGATAGATAGGTGTCGAGTACCAGTAGAACAAGCTCTTAAGGATGCAAAGTTATCAACTGGTGAAATAGATGAAATAGTGATGGTTGGCGGTTCCACCAGAATGCCAGCAGTTAAAGAATTAGTAAAAAGAGTTACAGGTAAAGATCCTAATCAAACAGTAAATCCTGATGAAGTTGTTGCTGTAGGTGCAGCGATTCAAGGCGGGGTCTTGGCTGGTGAAGTAAAGGATATTTTGCTTCTTGATGTAACACCTCTTTCTTTAGGTGTTGAGACATTAGGTGGTGTTATGACCAAAATGATTACCCGTAATACAACAGTACCGACTAAGAAGTCAGAAACATATTCCACAGCAGTAGATGGCCAAACAAATGTAGAAATTCACGTTTTACAAGGAGAGCGTGAAATGGCTTCCGATAATAAAAGTTTAGGCACATTTCGTTTAGATGGTATTCCTCCTGCCCCTAGAGGCGTTCCACAAATTGAAGTTACTTTTGATATAGATGCTAATGGTATTCTTAGTGTCACTGCTAAAGATAAGGGTAGTGGAAAAGAGCAAAGTATTTCTATAACTGGTGCATCTACATTGTCTGACAATGAAGTTGAGAAGATGGTTAAAGATGCGGAGGTAAACGCAACTGCTGATAAAGAAAAGAGAGATCGTATTGATGTCAAGAATCAGGCGGAGACTCTTGTATATCAGACAGAAAAGCAACTTAATGAATTAGGAGATAAAGTTGATTCTGCAGCTAAAGCGAAAGTGGAAGATAAGAGAACTAGATTAAAAGAAGCTACAGAAAAGGATGATTTTGATACTATGAAGACCTTAGTTGAAGAACTTCAGCAAGAACTTTATTCTTTAGGAGCATCTGTTTATCAACAGGCTAATGCAGCATCCCAAGCTTCAGATGGATCTCAGGCGGAATCAGCTAGTACAGGAGATGATGATGTTATTGATGCCGAATTCACTGAGTCAAAGTAGTTTCAATATTTCATTCTTGACCCATTCAGCACATGCTGGTGCTAAAAGAAAGCCATTTCTATAATGCGCTGTATTAAGAATTAGACCATCTTCTAGATTTTCCAAGATAGGAGATGGTCTATCTATTGGTCTTGCACGAAGACCTTGCCAATGATTATCAACTGAACAATTTCTTATCCAAGATGGGTAATTTGAATTCATATAGTGCATTTCTTGTAGAGCTTCTTTACTTGCCTTGATTCCAGTTTCTACTGTTGCTCCTAGTAAAAATTTATTTGATTTATATGGTATTAAATTATATTTTCCAGAAGAGAGAATAGCAGGCCATCCTTTCCATGACTTTCCATCTTCTATTGAGTGTAAAGTTAATACTTGCCCGAGGACCGGCTCTATAGGACGATGATAACCTAATGATGTGAGTAAAGGTTCTGTACCATTAGCTGTACAAATGACCACCACATCAGCATGTAGACGATTTTGCTTTTCTAGAAAAACAAACCATGTTTTTCGCGTGAGGTTATTTTTTTCTATCAGTTGTACTTTAGCATTTATTATTTCTACATTTAATTCTGTCAATTTAAGCATTAGAGAGGCCATTAGTTTTCTCGGTATAATTCGACCATCTTTATGAGATATTACTCCTCCATAGTCATTCTTAGGCCATGATCGACTAACTATATGAGATATACTGTCTTTTTTAAATACTTCTAACCCTAGGTTTTTTCTTTTGATAGCAAGTTTAATCATTGATTGATATTCTTTTTCTGAATTCGCTAATTGGATAAAAGGGGTATTGATTGTTAAAGGAGATTGATTACTTGTAAGTTCTTTAACCCAAACTGGCCATAGCTCCATACTTCTTTTTCTTAGTTGCCAATTTCTGCCTGAAGACCTTTTGCAAACATATCCCATCAATACTCCTAAAGAAGCATCTGTTCCAGATAAGTTGCTTGTATAGTCAATGGGCTTATTTAGGTTTTGATCAATAATTGCCACGTTGTGACCAAGACTTGCTAAATACCATGCAGTTGTACTTCCAACGACACCTGCTCCAATTACGATAATTTTTTTCTTGGACATGCCTTTATTCTATTTGGTTGGTTTTTTATGTTGTTATTTCTGCAATCGAAATTTTTTAATGACATTTGTCTTGTTTAAAGAGAGAATAACTTATCTAAGGTATTTTCTTGAGCGATACAACTGTTATATTGCAACTTATTTGTCCTGATCGTGCGGGATTAGTAAGTGAGCTTGCAACCTGGGTTGCTAATCATAATGGTAATATTCGACATGCTGATCATCATACTGATGAAGCAGAGGGGCTTTTTCTCAGTAGAATCGAATGGGATCTTGAAGGTTTTAAATTAACAAGGGATTTGATTCAAGAATCTGTACGATCATTGGCAGTGAAAATGAATGGTCAGGCTCAATTAAATTTTTCTGATGAATTGCCAAGAGTAGCTATTTTTGCTAGTAAACAAAGTCATTGTTTACTAGATCTTTTATGGAGAGTGAGTAGTGGTGAAATTAAAATTCAAGTTCCAGTTGTTATTTCTAATCATAAAGATTTGAGTTCTATTACTAAGGATTTTTCAGTTGACTTTAAATATATACCTATTAATTCAGGTAATAAAATTGGCTCGGAGAAGCAAATTATTCAAACACTATTTGATTATAGAATTGATTTAATAGTCTTAGCTAAATATATGCAAATTTTAAGTGCAGAATTTATAGCACAATTTCCAACAATTATTAATATACACCATTCTTTTTTGCCAGCATTCAAAGGGGCAAAGCCATATCATCAAGCATGGAAGAGAGGTGTCAAAATCATTGGTGCAACTGCGCATTATGTTACACCATTATTAGATGATGGACCTATTATTGAGCAAATTATTGAGCATGTAAGTCATAGAGATGAAGTAGAAGATTTAATTCGAAAGGGTCGAGACGTAGAAAGAATTGCACTATCTAGAGCATTGCGATTACATATTCGTAGACAGGTAATGGTTTATAATGGCCGTACTGCAATATTTGCTTAATTATTCTCTATTTATATTTGCTATTTAATCTTTTGATTGTTAACTTCTTTTTGATGTGATTTCAAATTATTTTTCTTTAATGGTCCTTCAATATGCTCCCAAGGAAGAACTCTTTCTAAAGACCAGTCTTCATGAATTACCGTTTCCCACGATGGAGGTGTTTTTAAAAAATGACTGTCATTTTTGACTTTTTTATAGGCCTTTTTCCATTCACCTAAGCTATTATTTTTACCTCTCACTAATGCTATTACAGGAGCCAATCTTCGATCAGCTCGAGATATTAGTGCTTGAATTATGCTCCATCGATAACTCTCTGCTCGTACTTCTATACCGTTCTTTTGTAATTGCCTATTTAGCATTTGTAGACGTTTATTTGATTCCTCTCGAACCCCATACCATTGGAATGGAGTATGTGCTTTTGGCACAAATGTACTTACACCTAATGTTAGTTGAAGCCCGGAAACTTTTTGCTTAATTTTTAATAATAGATCTTTTGTTGCTTCAACATCGTCATTTGTTTCAGAAGGCAAGCCAACCATTCCGTATAATTTTAGTCTTTTTAGACCTCCTTCTTTTGCATACTTTGCAGCAGCAAGTATTTCTTCTTCCTCTAGTTTTTTATTGATTAGTGTCCTTATTCTTTGGCTACCACTTTCAATAGCAACAGTTATGGACTTGCAATTTCTACGTGATAAGATTTTTGTCATTTTTGAACTTACTGTTGTTGCTCTAACTGAGCTAAGGCTTAATCGTATATCTTCAAATTGATCATTATTTAGCCAATCTAATAGCTCTTCAAATTGTGGATGTTGAGTTATAGATGCTCCTAAAAGCCCTATTCTTTTAGTGGCATTTAAACCTTTTTTAATTGCAGGAATTAAGTCGTCATTAAGTGAGGCACTACGAAAAGGCAAGTTTAAATAACTGGCAAGACAAAATCGACATAGCTCTGGACAACTTCGTACAACTTCAACCATATGTATATTGGGCCATGCAGATTCAGGTGTGATGACAGTAGAGTGACTTAGAGAAGGCTGATTCCATGTTTGTTTTGAAATCAGTTTTGGGATATCAGAGTGAATTGGCACTATTTCTTTTAATTGTCCACTAGATTCATAGATAGCTTCATAAAGCACGGGTACATATATACCAGGAACTTGTGCCAATATTTTGAGTTTTTCTGTTCTAGATAAATTTTTATTTTCTTTTACTGTATCAATAAATCTTGGTAATAACTCTTCTCCATCTCCTAATAAAATAACATCAAAAAATGGAGCAAAAGGCTCTGGATTTGCTGTTAGAACTTGCCCTCCTCCAAATACAATTGGATCTTTTTCTACACGTTTGTAATTCCATATAGGTATATTTTGCTTCTCTAATAGGTCTAGTAAGTTTGGTCCATCTAATTCCCAGCTTAGAGAGATACCAAATAAATCGCATTGATGATGTAGACTTTCAGTCTGATCGGTAAATAGTCGACGAACATCTACATCGTCTCGTTTGGCAAGTTTTGCCCAAATAATTTGATAACCAAGACTTGTAATTCCAACGGAATATGTATTTGGAAAAGCCAAGGTTGCCCTAAGAGCATTGCTTTTAGGAATAGTCGGAGTAAATAAAAGGGTTTCTTGATTCAGTGTTTTATTAGAGAATGATGAATTAGAGATGTTTCTTCTAATTTAGTTGAGCTTGTTTTATTAAAGAGATTCTTTTCATTTAATTCCATATCGATTTGCCGTTCATATATTGAATGTTGACTAAAAATACGCGCTATTAAGAAACTAGTTATGCAAGTGATTAATAGTGGCTTAAGTATTATAAGTTCTTTAGTCATGGCAAATGCAAGAAACATTGCTGTAATTGGTGTTCGTGAACATGCAGCCACAAAAGCACCCATGCCGGCAAAAATATAACTGCTAGGTATGTGTCCAGTTAATATTTCTAAGAAGGTTCCTAATGCTGAACCTATACAGCCACCAAGGATTAACATTGGGAAAAATAATCCTCCTGGTGCACCTGATGCTGCGGCAAGCCCTGTACTAAAAAATAATATAAGAAAAGTTCCTAATGCCAAAGTGCTATTAGCATTCCCTGTGACAAGTAGATCTTTTAGATCTCCTACGTGGTGAAATGTTTCTGGGAGAAAGGAATAAAATATTCCAAGTACTAAACCACTGATTGTCAGCCTAAGAACTGATTTATTTTTGAACCAATGATTTCCTTTTCGCTGCATTGCTAAAACATATTTGCAATATAATTCTGCTAAAACCCCTATCACTACTCCTAAAATAATTAGGTATCCAATATCTATAGGTATAAACTTGAATGATTCTAATTGAGGGTATTTAGGAATATCTTGAAAACCATTTCCTTGTATAATATTTGCCCAACTATCTGCTGAAAAAGTTGTTACTACTACTAATAAAAGTACGACTGGTCTTGCTGAATTCAGTAGTTCTTCGATTGCATAAATAAAACCACCAATAGGTGCGCTAAATATTGCTGCAATGCCTGCACCACCGCCAGCTGCTACGATGACACGTCTAAAAGCTATTGGAGCTTTTAGCCATTGAGCCATTTTCCAAGCAACCGAACCACCCATTTGTACAGCTGGTCCTTCAGGACCCAGTGGAAAACCAGATCCTATAGCAATAATTCCAGCTATTAGTTTTACTATTCCAACCCTTAAACCCATTGGAACTTTTCTATGTCGAAGAAAAGCCATGATATGGGTAACTCCTGAACCTCCAGCTGCAGGCGAACCTTTGTTAATAATTATTCCTGAGATTAAACCTCCAGCACTACCTAAAGTTGGTAAGACTATCCATACTGGGAAATTAGCTAATAATTCTTTTCTATAGACTTCCATTTCATGGATGCCAGATTTGAATAAAACACCAGTTAAAGCTGCTCCTAGGCCAGTTAGTATCAGAGCAAAAACAACCACTAACCACTTTTGTCTTAATAGCTTTCTTATGCTTTTACTAGCTTTTTTAGGATTCAGTTGTTGAAAAGAATACTGATTTTCTTCCATTACTAATTTATGTAGTGATTGATTGTTTTTCGATTTCTGAGTGAATCATTTCTCCGCTTTTTTCAAATCCTTCGATTTCATTAAAATTTAAATATCGATATAGTTTTTGAGAAAGTGGATCAATTTTTTTAGAGGCTATTTCTTGATATTCGGAAAATGTTGGAATACGCCCTAATAATGCACATACAGCAGCCAATTCAGCACTGCCCAGGAATACTTGTGCACCTTTACCGAGTCGATTGTTAAAATTTCTAGTGCTTGTCGAGAAGACAGTTGTATTATCTTCAACCCTTGCTTGGTTGCCCATACATAGAGAGCAGCCTGGCATTTCCATGCGACTACCTGCATCTTCAAAAATTTTGTAATAACCTTCTTGTTTGAGCATTTCTTCATCCATCCGAGTTGGTGGACAAACCCATAATCTTGCTTTATTAGTTCCTGAACCTTCTAAAATTTTTGCAGCAGCACGATAATGACCAATATTAGTCATACAGGACCCTATAAAAACTTCTTGTATAGGGGTTCCTTCTACTTCACTGAGAACTTTTACATTGTCAGGATCATTAGGACATGCCAATACAGGTTCTTTTAATTCATTAAGGTTGATGTTGATAGTTTCTGAATAGATTGCATTTGAATCTGCTTCTATTAACTCTGGTTCATTCAGCCAATCTTCCATGCTCTCTATACGTCTACTTAAAGTACGGGAATCTTTATAGCCACGATTAATCATGTTTTTTAATAATGAGACATTACTGAGAAGATATTCTTTGACAGTCTCTATCGATAATTGAATTGTGCATCCAGCACAAGATCTTTCAGCACTTGCATCAGTCAGTTCAAATGCTTGCTCTAATTTGAGTTCGGGTAGCCCTTGGATTTCCATTATTTTTCCATTAAAAATATTCTTTTTATTTTCCTTTGCAAGTGTTAGTAGACCTTTCTCAATTGCCCTTAGAGGAATAGCATTTACAACGTCTCTTAATGTGATCCCAGGTTGAAGAGACCCTGTAAAGTTAACCAAAACTGATTCTGGCATGTCTAGTGGCATGACACCAATTGCTGCAGCAAAGGCAACAACACCAGAACCTCCAGGAAATGAAATTCCTAGAGGGAATCTCGTATGACTATCACCTCCTGTACCAACAGTGTCAGGCAACAACATTCGATTAAGCCAACTATGGATAATGCCGTCTCCTGGTCTCAGAGCAACGCCTCCTCTTTCTGAAAAGAAATCCGGTAATTCTTGATGTGTTTTTATATCTATTGGTTTTGGATACGCTGCAGTATGACAAAAACTTTGCATTACCAAATCTGCAGAGAATCCTAAACAAGCAAGTTCTTTCATTTCATCTCTTGTCATAGGACCAGTGGTATCTTGACTGCCCACTGTCGTTATTACAGGTTCGCAACTTGTACCTGGTTGAATACCAGGCAATCCACATGCTTTGCCAACTATTTTTTGTGCCTGTGAGAACCCATCAGCAAGTAGCTTTTGTTTTCCAGGTCTAATGAAAATTTTACTAGGTTCTAAATTAAGTTTTTGTCTAACTTTATCTGTTAGAGCTCTACCAATCAGTAAAGGAATTCTTCCCCCTGCTTGGATCTCATCAAGAATTGTTGTTGGCTTTAATTGAAAAGTTGTTATTAATTCGCCTGGCTCTCCTGTGTCTATTTTCTTTCTAATTTTGCCTTCATAAGGATATATACATATCACATCACCTGTTTTGAAATTACTTACATCACATTCAATTGGTAATGCGCCAGAGTCTTCGGCAGTATTGAAAAATATAGGAGCTATTTTATTTCCTAGAATGATTCCACCTGATTTTTTATTAGGTATAAAAGGAATATCGTTGCCTATATGCCATAGAACAGAATTAATAGCTGATTTGCGAGAACTGCCTGTACCTACAACATCCCCTACGTATGCTACTGGATAGCCTTTTTGTTTTAGATTCTCAATCGTTTGAATTCCACTAGGGTCTTTCGCTTCAAGCATTGCCAAGGCATGTAGAGGAATATCAGGTCTTGTTGTTGCATGCACCGCAGGAGAGAGATCATCTGTATTTGTTTCTCCATCAACTTTGTAAACAATGACAGTAATTTCTTTTGCGAGTTTTGGTTTTTTAATAAACCATTCAGCATTAGCCCAACTGGCAATAACTTTTTTTGCAAAAGGGTTCGTTTCTGCTATGTCCATTACTTCATTCATGGCGTCATATACCAAAAGGGTGTTAGATAATCCCTCGGCAGCAATATCTGCAATTAAAAAATCTTTGCCTTGGATGAGTTCTATGAGAGCAGACACGTTATAGCCACCAACCATTGTTCCTAAAAGCTTTGTTGCTTCTGCAGCGCTTACGAGAGGACTATTAATTGTTTTTTGTGCAATTGCATTTAACCAAGTAGCTTTTATATATGATGCTTTGTCAACGCCTGGAGGAATCCGGTTACTAAGTAGATCCAATAATAATGCCTTATCTGTATTTTTTGGAGGTTTTTCTAAAAGTGATGTGAGTTCATGGGTTTGTTCCGCATTCAAAGGCAATGGTGGAATTCCTTGAGAATTTCTTTCTTTTGCTAGTTTGAAATAAGTTTTTAGCATTCTGTTCATTTCAGTTCTAAGGGAATGTAGATTTTAAGTTATTTTGTTTCCTTACAATCTAATTTTGAATGTAGATACATGTGAAAATACAAGTTAGTAATGTATTGAATTTGTAGCTTCTTTCAGCTTTTAGTGATGAAAAAAGACTAATGGTTATTTCTCCAGAACATTTCATGGTTGATAAAACATCAGATCTTCATGTAGTGGACACCAGGCCCTTGCTTTCTCCAGAGTCGCTACATCATGATTTGCCTTTAGATGCAGAGTCAGCTGATCTTGTGATCCAGACACGAAAACGTATTAGGTCAATTCTTTCCAATAATGATCAAAGAGTATTAGTAATAGTCGGACCTTGCTCTGTTCATGATATTAAAGCGGCTAAAGAATATGCAAATAAGCTGAAACCTTTAAGGCATCGTTATGCTGAGAAATTAGAAATAGTGATGAGAGTATATTTTGAGAAACCACGCACCACCGTTGGATGGAAAGGACTAATTAATGATCCGCATTTAGATGGTTCTTATGATATTAATACTGGTTTGCGACAAGCCAGATCATTGCTTTTGGAGTTAGCTAGATCTGGTATTCCATCTGCAACAGAATTATTAGATCCAGTCGTTCCTCAATATATTGCTGATTTAATTAGTTGGACTGCAATTGGTGCGCGAACAACAGAAAGCCAGACACATAGAGAAATGGCATCAGGCTTGTCTATGCCAATTGGATATAAAAATGGAACTGATGGAACGATTGATATTGCTATTAATGCAATGCAGGCAGCATCAAGACCTCATCATTTTTTAGGAATAAATCAAGAAGGTTTTGCATCTATTGTTAGTACTACAGGTAATCCTGATGGTCATCTTGTTTTAAGAGGGGGTAATCAAGGAACTAATTATGATTATAAATCAGTTTTAAATGTTTCTGAACAATTATCTAAAGTTGGTTTGCCAACGAAAGTCATGGTTGATTGTAGTCATGGTAATTCTAAAAAAGATTACCGTAGACAAGCTGATGTTTTAAGGGAGATTGCAAGGCAACTTAAAGAGGATTCATCTAATGTGATGGGTGTTATGCTTGAAAGTCATCTCGTAGAAGGTAATCAGAAGATAACAAAAGACCTTACTTCTCTTGTATATGGCCAAAGTATTACTGATGCATGTATTGATATGGATACGACAGAATCTCTTCTTGATCAATTGGCAACTGCATTACGCTAAGAAGAAAGCAATGGTAGCAGTCTCCATCCAATTCCAACTGCCAGAGGTACTGTTAGATTGTCAATTCCCAAAGGACTAATTTGTTCTAGAGCAACTGTTATTGAGCCAATAACTATTATTTGTAGTCCATCTAATGAAGACCCCCCATAAAAGTTAGTTATTGAAAGTACAATGAGCGTTATAAATCCCATTATGAAAGTTCCCAATATGGATTTTTTTTGGTTAAAAATAGTCCAAGATGGCGACTTGATTTGTTTTCCAATAAGCCCTGCTAACCCATCTCCAAAAGCCATTGCAAGAACTCCTGCGCAAACTGCATCAGGATGATCTTCCCAAAAAAGAATTAGTAATAAAGTAATTGAAATTCCGTACAGAACAGTTCCATAAGATTTTCTTTCTATATCTTCAAAATTTTGTATGTATTTAAAGCGATAATTTGCTAGTAAAAGGACACTTATTATACTTCCAAAAGTGATTGCTAAGTGACTTGGAATATTTAGTAACCAGGCCAAAGGGATGACTGGACCAACCCCAATATGAACGATTTTACGACTTATTTCTTTTGTTTGAGGAAAGATTTTTTTTGATACTAGAGCACTGATTAATATGAGTATTATCCAAGAACCAACTAATATCAGTGAGGTGATATTTTGCAATCGACTAAATTTAAGCAGCTTTTTGATGAGTAGTCATGCCTCTTAATTTTAGGATGGCTTTTGCTTCCAATTGCCTCACTCTCTCTCTAGAGACATTAATTTGCCTACCTATTTCCGCTAGGGTTAATGGCTCTTCTCCATCCAATCCAAATCTTAGGCGCATAATTTTTTGCTCTCGCTCGTTTAATTGAGATAACCATCCTCCTAAATGCTCTTTTTGCATATTTCTATCCATTCCTTCCATAGGCTCATCATAGTTAGGGTCTGGTATTAACTCACCAAGAGTACTTCTATCATCTTCCCCTCGGGCATGAGAGTCTAATGAAGCGCAAGGGGCGCTTTGGGCCATGAGATCTTCTAAGTCTTTTGATTCAATGCCCATTGCATTAGCAAGTTCTAATCTATTGGGTTGTCTTCCTAAACGATGTGAAAGTTCTCTTGTTATACGCCTCATTTTAGATAACTTTTCACTGATATGTATTGGCAGGCGAATTGTTCTTGCACTGTTATCAATTGCTCTTGTCATGCCTTGGCGAATCCACCAATATGCATATGTTGAAAATTTATATCCCATTGCTGGATCAAATTTATCAACAGCTCTCTCAAGCCCAATAGCTCCTTCCTGAACAAGATCTAACAGCTCTAACCCTTGGTTTTGGTATTTTTTTGCAACACTGACTACTAAGCGTAAATTTGCAGCCATCATGCGGTCTCTAGCCCGTTTGCCCATGCGTATTTGATGTCTTTGCCTGGCTGACTGTTCTTCTTTTGGAGTATCTAAGAGTAATTTCATTTTTTGCACATGATGTGCAAGCTCAATTTCTTCTGCTGCTGTTAATAAAGGAACTCTGCCAATACTGCTTAAATAGAAACCAATTGAGTCAGTAGCGACTTTCCCTCCTGGTCGCCCACGTGAGATTGAAGCATTTGTAGAGGACTTGCTCTTTTGATGCTTGGAATTACTTGCTACAACAAGATTTTTTGATAGTGATGCTGAATCACTATTTGTAGATTCCAGAGGGATCCCCATCACCCTGGCCTCCTGAAATTAGATTTAAAATGAAGTTAGCACTTTTAAAGCCAATTAGAGAGAATTAAACAAAAGTTTTTCTTGTTAGTGGTCAGAGTGTTATTTAATTTACTTTTGCAAGTAGGTATTAAGACTTAAGTTTTTCTATATTAGAAAACATTAATTGTGATTGGGCACAATTTTCTTTGGAATGAGATTTATGTTTCTTGAATTCCCCTGTACTTTGCATTTCCCATGAATTATTCGTGTTATTTAAGTATATGGATAGGATATTCTCTAATTGATGTTTAAGTTCTGGGCTTTCAATTGGAGTAATGGCTTCTACTCTTCTGTCTAAATTACGACGCATCCAATCTGCACTACCTATATAAACTTCTGGGTTTTGATTATTTAAGAACCAAAATATACGTGAATGTTCTAGGAACTGGCCCAAAATGCTAATTACTCTGATATTTTCGCTAATATGTTTTCTATTTGGGTAAAGACAACACATCCCTCTAACTATTAAATCTATTATCACGCCTGCTTCGGAAGCTTCATACAATAAACTAATAATTTCTGGATCAACTAAGGAATTCATTTTTGCTATTATCTTGCCTTGATTGCCATTTTTGACGTTTTGAATTTCACGTTTAATCAGATTAATCATTCCTTTTCTTAGACTTACTGGTGCTACTAATAATTTTCTAAAATCCTGCTGCTTAGAGAATCCCGTTAGGTAATTGAAAAGCTCAACTAAGTCTTGACCTAACTCTGGTTTGCATGAGAGTAAACCTAAGTCAGTATAATTTTTTGCTGTTTTTGCATTATAATTACCTGTCCCAATATGAAAATAACTGCGCAATTTGCTGGTTTCTTTTCTAATAACTAATGCGATTTTAGTATGTGTCTTTAGGCCAATAATTCCATAAACAACATGAACGCCTGATTTCTCAAGTTGCTTAGCCCATTGAATATTATTATCCTCATCAAAACGTGCTTTTAATTCGACTAAAGCCATAACTTGCTTTCCATTCTCTGCAGCATTGATTAATGATTTGATAATTTGTGAATCTTTTGAGACTCGATAAAGCGTCATTTTTATTCCCATGACATCTTTATCATTAGCTGCTTGATTGATAAATTCTTCGATGGATGTAGAAAATAAATTATATGGATGGTGTAACAGAATATCCTGATTTCTAATTATTGAGAAAATACTTTTAAACTCTTCCTTATTAATTGAACCATCTTCTAGTAAGCTTTCTTGACTATTTTTTAGTAAATGATGAGTTTGACCTGTGAAAGGATCATCTTTTAGTTCAGGTGCATTGATTTTTAAAAGTGTAATTAGTTCATCTAATGCTAAAATCCCATTAATATAATATAAATCATTTTTTTCTATCGACATTCCTTGCAATAGTAAGTTTAGAAGATTTTTTGGTATATCTTTTGATACTTCTAATCTTACTATTTCTCCACCCATCCGACGTTTCCTTAATCCTTCTTCAATTGCAATCATTAAATCATCGGCTTCGATATCTCTTAATTCAAGGTCAGCATCTCTGGTTACTCTAAAGCAAGAATATTCTTCTACTTTCATTCCTGGAAATAACATATCCAAGTTATTAGCAACTATTTCTTCAATTGGAATTCCTGTATAGGTAATATTTTTTTTGGCCTTGTCAATATTACTTGGAATTTCTATAAATCGACCTAATGTTTTTTGTGGAACTTTGACTCTTGCAAATTGTTTCTTATTTGTCTCAGGATCGCAAATCATAACCGCTAAATTAAGACTGAGATTACTTACAAATGGAAATGGGTGTGATGGATCAACTGCAAGAGGAGTAAGTACTGGAAAAATTGATGACTTGAAATAGTTATTGACCCATTTCTGTTGAAGAAGAGTTAGGTCTTTATACTCCTGAATGAAAATATTCTTATTACTTAACTTCTTTTTTAGAATATTTTTGTAATGATCTTGTTGTTGTTTTAGTAGCGGATTTAAATGGTCCCTAATATCTTTAAGTTGTTCGATAGGCGACTTATTACCTTCACTTGTTTTTGATATTCCTGCTTCAACTTGAGACTTTAATGAAGCGACTCTAACCATAAAAAATTCATCAAGATTATTGCTAAATATTGCGCTAAACTTTGCTTGTTCTAATAATGGTGTTTCTCCTTCAAGTGCTAGTAATAAAACTCTTTTATTAAAGTTAATCCAGCTTAACTCTCGGTTTATATAATTTTGTTTTTGCAAGTCTTTTTTAGTCATTTGACAAGAATCTATTTTCAAAGTTTTTTGTAAAAATTCTCTCTAAGAAATTTCTACTCTTATGTTTTGCAATCTACTTTATTATCATTTATTGGCATACCTATTAATAGCACTATAATTAATAACAATATTAAACCTGCACCTAAAAACGGACTTTTTTTCGAAAAGTCAAAAGCCACACCAGCTGCAAGTCCTCCTAGGCATGTCCCTAAACTTTGCAAGCCCTGTAATCCTCCAAGCACTGTTCCTTGACTTGAAGTTTCGATACGACGAGAAATTAATCCCCGCAAACAAGGCGTCACTAAACCAGTCCCAATAGCTAATACAGAACATCCTGAAAAGATTATTGGAATAGAATTTTCTTTATTTGCTTGTGCTATCAGTAGGCATCCAATTGTTAAGAAACCAAGTCCAGTAATTGTTAATCGCAATTCGCCATATTTTTTAACTAAAGGTCCAATTAAGCCACCTTGGACAATCATTGCAATAATTCCAACTACTCCAAATACCCAACCAGAAAGAGTACCAGACCATTCAAATGATTGTTTTAGATAAAGTACAAGTACTGTTGTGCAGCCGTTAAAGGCCATAAAGAATAGAAAAAATGCAAGACACGGTCTTCTCACTTGAGGGTTAGAAAAAAGCTTTTTTAATTGACTTAAAGGATTTAACTTTCTTTTTCGTGGAAGTAATTTTCGTGATGTTTTTGGTAAAGTTTCTGGAAGTATCCATATCACTAGCCCAAGATTGATAAGAGCAAAAATAGTTGCTGGTAAAATAGTTAAAGTTGGATTTATTTCCACTAAGCGTCCTCCTAAGGGTGGACCTATTGCAAATCCAAGTCCAAACGCCAAGCCTATTATTCCAAATGTCTTGGCTCGATTTTCAGGAGTAGAAACATCAGCAAGAACTGCAGTTGCTGTTGCAGCTGTACCCCCACTTAAACCATCAATAATTCTTGCAAGAAAAAGTAGAATTAATGGTAAAGATTGCGCCCAGATTGGAAGTATATTCTCCCAGTTGATAGTTAATGTAACTCCAAAAACTACTAGAGCAATTAAAGATCCAGTTACACAAATTTGCAGAATAGATTTTCTCCCATATCTATCACTTAATGCTCCAATAAGTGGAGAGACAGTAAATTGTGCTAGAGCATAGCTAATTGATAATAAAGCAAGTATTTTGCCACTTTCTGTAAATTGCTCAAGTAAATAAGGCAATAATGGGAAGACAAAGCTTTCTCCTAGCCGATCATCTAGGAGTGTAAAGAACGCACATAATTGGACTGGTATTACTTGATTGTTTTTCTCCATTGAATCAGTTGATTAAGAGTTTTTTGTGCTGAACCAGAAATAATGCTTTCTTCAGCTTTCTTGATGCCTTCAGAAATACTATTAGTTGACTTGGTTAGCCAGAGGTAAATACCTGCATTCCAAATTAAGGCTTTTTGGAATGCCCCTTTTCCATTAAGAGTGTTTATGCAGTCTTCTTTCCATTGGGAGATGTTATGCCAGGCGACATCTTTCCCATGGCAATGATGTTCTTTAGAGCTAAGAGTAAAGTTTTTAATTTGTTCATTTTTGAGTTCTGAGATTGTCAGTTGGCGGCTGAGTGGAAGATCTGTACTTCCTTCTAACCCTTTTACTGTGACAGCATGCTTTTCTCCTAAGAGTTGAAGAGTCTGTAAATGTCTTTTTTCTGTTGGCGGGTGTACAAATCCTGTGACAAGAAGATGCCTTCCTTTGTGAGCAGTCCACAGAAGTTCCATGCTGGCTATGGGAGGTCGTTTCCCAATTTCTTCTCGATACGGTATTAGGCTATTGGCTAATTGAAAATGATCTGACTGATTTATCAAGGCAAAACCATGACTATGGAATCCATCTTGAACTTGACTGATAGTTAAATCATGAAGGGGTAAACCTAAAGCTTGAAATAATTGTAATGAAGATACTCCATACTTTGTAGGCATATTTTCTGCACTATGAAGAACAACAGGTTGACCTGCATCTAGCAAAATCAAAGTAGTAAGGGGATAAATTGGTGATGTTTTTGTTCTTCCGTCTAATGGCATACCAAAACAAAGAGGTTCAAAACTGGTTTTTCTTGATTTGATAATGGGGCCAAGCTTTAGATATGTATCAATCATCCCTGCAAGTTCTTGGGGTTCTGGCCTTCGAATTCGATGGGCAATCATAAATGCCCCTATTTGAGCAGGCGTAGGCACATTTTGAAGCATGAGTTCTAGGGCATCAGCAGATTCTTCTCTTGTGAGCCCTTTGCTTGTATGCTCTCCACTCCCTATCTTGCGTAAGTGGCTTTTAAAGCGTTCTCGATTAAGATTCTTCATACATGAAAGAGCATGTTCCTGGAACGGTTTATTTAGTAGGGTCAGGGCCAGGTGATCCTGATCTATTAACTTTGAAGGCCAATAGACTTATAAGTCAATGTGATGCACTTGTATATGATGCTCTTGTCCCTCAAGAAGTATTAAGTCTCGCAAAAAAGAAATGTGAGCTTATTTTTGTTGGCAAGCGACGTGGATATCATTCTATTCCACAGACTCAAACTAATGCGTTACTTTTAGAGTTAGCTCGAAAATATCCTAATGTTGTTCGCCTCAAAGGAGGTGATCCCTTTATGTTTGGGAGAGGAGGAGAGGAAGCGAATTTTCTAGCTATTCATGGCATTACTGTAGAAGTTGTACCTGGTTTGACTGCTGGCATGACTGTTCCTTCTTACGTTGGGATACCTTTGACACACCGATTAGCTGGTAGTTCAGTAACTTTCGTAACTGGTCATGAAGGCAGCGGTAAATGTCGCCCTTCAGTAGAGTGGAGGAAACTTGCTACAGCAACTAATACACTAGTTATTTATATGGGTGTGCATAATCTTTCTTATATTATTAATGAATTACTTGCAGGTGGTATGAATCCAAAAACATTATCAGTTGTTATTCAACAAGGTACAGTAATAGGACAACGTTGCATTAAATCAACAATTGATAATATTGTTTCAGAGGTAAAAAAACACCAGATTCTTGCTCCCTCTATTATTGTTATTGGCAATGTTATAAATTTTCAGGTTGAGTCTTGTTCTCCAGGAGTAGCCAATGTAACTATGCCCATAGAACGCTAAAAGAAATACTACTCAATTAGTAATTCCTCCCAGAAATGCTGTGCATCTTTGAATATAGTTAGATCTATAGCACCTATTTTGTGTATTGGGTTACAGCTAAGGCTATTAATTAGTAACCATTCATCACCTGATTCCGGGTGCATTGAAAGTTCTGCTTCTTCAACAAGCTTTTTTTTGAGTGCTTGCTCTCTCATGATTCCTGGTAGGCAACCACTTGCAATACGTGGCGTTAAAAGTTTGCCTTTACGCTTGACAATAATGTTAGCAGTAGAGCTACAACACATTTCACCACTTGTGCTTAGAAGTAAGGCTTCATCAAAACCTTCTTTTCTAGCCAATCTTTGTGCTTGTATAGATTGTAGATAATTAAAAGATTTACACTGGCTGAGGAGACTATTGGCATTGCGCCTTTCTTGACTACTAATAAGTGCTGTAATTATTTTAAAACTTGGTTCTAATGATGTTAATTCAGCCCAAAAACGACATTTATTGTCTGAATCTATAGTAATTCCACGATTATTATTACTACCTCGACTCCAATTAACTCGTAATGCACCTGTTCCATTTTCAAGCAATTTTTTTGAAATGATTTCAGTAATTATCTTTTCTAACGCATCTTTCTTTGGTGGTAATTCCATTCCTAAAATTGCAGCACTCTTGTGCCAACGATTTATATGCGCTGTAAGTAACTTAGGTTCATTCTTATATATGAATATTGTTTCAAAAATACCATCTCCATAATTTAATCCTCGGTCATTAATTGGTATTTTTAAGTCATGGAAAGAGCCCCAGGAATCATTTGCCCAACCCAATTTCTTAAGCATAGATTTATACGATTGACTTTAGTAAAGGCATTAGCTTCCATTTTAGCTCTTCTGATTCGTTATTTGCATTAGAATCTGCAACTATACCGCATCCAGCATGCACTCTAATGCATGAATCTTTGATAATTAATGATCTAATTAGAATATTACTATCAACTTGACCATCCCAATTTATATTTATAAAAGACCCGCAATATGGACCTCTAGCAATTGGCTCTAGTTCATATAACCTTTGACAGGCTCTTAACTTTGGAGCTCCAGTGATAGAGCCCCCCGGCCAAGAGGCTTCTAGAAGATCAACCCATGTTTTATTTGGCTTCAGTTTTCCTTGGATTACAGAAGTTAGATGATGAACTTGTGAGTAACTTTCAAGTCCTACTAACTGATTTACATTGATTGAACCAGCTTGACATACTTTTCCAAGATCATTTCTTAAGAGATCAACAATCATTATATTTTCGGCTCTGTCTTTAGGGCTGCAAATTAGATCCGCCGCTAAATTAGCATCTATTAAAGGGTTTTTATCTCTTGGTCGAGTTCCTTTGATCGGTCTACTTTCTACAGCTCCACATGGAAGAACCTTCAAGAATCGCTCTGGAGATGTTGAGATTATTGCTTCTCCTAGGCTTTCTCCAGCACCTACAAGAATCCCTGAAAAGGGTGATGGACACTTGGCTTTTAATTGTAGGTAAAGATCTGTCGCAAGTATAGGAGATGGTGCTTTTGCCTTACAACATGCAGAAAGATTTGCTTGAAAAATATCTCCTTGTTCAATTAATTTTTTAATAGCTTCTACATTTTTCTGATATTCATCGAGTTGTGTTATCCATTGCCATTTATCTATAGGTATATTTATTCTTTGTTTGTTTATATTCCTATCATTATTAGCAAATTTGTTAGAAGATAAATTGTTTAACCATTTTAAGAAACTATTAAAACGTTTTTGGTTACAGCCTTCTAGCCAAAGTATTTTTTTGTGTAGGTCAAATTTGAAAATAGGGTCATGGCTTGCCATCCAAAGAGTTGCCATTTCATCTTCCTTCCATGAATTCTTTGGTTCTAGCCATGCCCCTGCTTCATAGCTAAGCCAGCCTGTCCAATGTCCTGGTTTTAGGTTTCTTAAAAGAGTAAAAGGGTTTGATGCATTTTCTTTCCCAGGTAAACCGCGTGAGCAAATTTGTTCATCAGGTTCCACTCCTAGAGTAACCCAGCGTCCATTCTCACTTCCATCACCATCAAGCCAGATAAAACCACTTTCTCCAAAAGAATTAATTAGGTGTTTGGCAACAATGCTTGGCTCTATCCATTGGCAATGCTTTTTAAGTGGAGTAATCATTTGTGTCTTTCACTACAGAGATCTTTTCTTCCAATTTTTTTAAGGGCTTCATCTTTAATACGACAGCTATCGCAAATCCCACAAGGCGTATTGAGACCGCTATAGCAACTCCAAGTTTCGTGAATTGGAATATTTAGTCTTAAAGCTTCTTCTAAAATTTTTGTTTTATTCCAATTGATTAGTGGAGCCCAGAGTTTTGCTGCATTTCCTTCTCTGCCAGCTTTGCTTGCAAGATTTGCAAGTTTTTGAAATGAGTCAAGGTAATCAGGTCTACAATCTGGATATCCGGAGTAATCCATTGCATTAATTCCGAGAACTATTTGTGTTGCTTTTCGTGCTTCTGCAAAGCTTAGTGCAATAGCAATAAACACTGTATTTCTTCCAGGAACGTATGTCGTAGGTATAATGCTTGGAATAACTCCTTGATCAGGGATAGGTTGCTTGAGATCAGTTAATGAGGATCCTCCCCATTGTGCCAAATCTATATGAATAGTTTGATGTTCACGTAATTTAAAATGCTGCGCTAATTTGCTTGCTGCTTTTAGTTCTTTGCTATGCCTTTGCCCATAGTCGAATGATAAACCTATTACTTCTTGACCTGCTTCTATTGCTAATCCTGTTGCAGTTGCAGAATCTATGCCACCAGATAGTAAGGCAATGGTTAGAGGCTTTTGAACTGTTTGCATTCGTTTATGTTTTCTAAGAATTAATTTTTACTATTAAAGAGTTGAGATTTATTTTAAGTTATTCCTAGCCATTTATGTGTTTGCATACTTAGTCTCCAGTGAGGATTCTTTTTTACAAATTCAATAGCTAATTCTCTACCTTCGTCATTATTCCAGCCTGGTTGAAGAAATAAATAAGGTTGCGTGGATTGCAAATGACTATTTTCATTTTTTCTAATTTTCTTTGCCATCTCTTTTGCAAAACGTATATCTTCCTTATTATGAATAATAACTTTTAGCTCTTGGCAAATATCGAGAATATCTTGTCTAGGAGGGTAATGTTTCTTTGGGGATAAAGTAATCCAATTGATCCTTCCACTTATTTGATGAACACCACTTGTTTCAAGATGGATAGACAATGGATGACTATTTTTTATAGATGTTTCTTCTTTAATTGCTTTGCATAAAGGCTCTAAATTATGATGCAAAGGTTCTCCTCCAGTAATGACAAGGAATAACGCACCTCTTTCTCTGGCTTTGACGACCTTTTTTGCCAGATCTGAAACATTTTGCTGAGGGTGATCATGAAACGACCATGATTCTTTTGTGTCACACCATGAGCATTTTATTTTGCAACCTGCTAATCGAATAAAGAAAGCACTTTTCCCTGCATGAGTACCTTCACCTTGAATAGAATGAAAACTTTCTACAACAGGAAGGCTATCTGTCATTTGTCATATTTCTAGTAGGAATACTTGATGTATTTAAGGCTTCATTAGGAGATGTAGGCAGACGCATTTGGGCTGCAGTTATTAGTCCTTGAAATAAAGGATGAGGTTTACCAGGTCTTGATAAAAATTCAGGGTGATATTGACATGCAACAAAGAATGGATGGGCTTCTAACTCAATTAACTCTACTAATCTTCCATCTGGAGAAGTACCACTTATTTTGTATCCAGATTCAATGAAAAGATTTCTATATGAGTTGTTAAATTCATACCTATGTCTATGTCGCTCATAAACTACTTGTTCGTTATATAGATTTTCTCCAATGCTTTTTGGATGAAGTCTACATGGATAGACACCTAGTCTCATTGTTCCTCCTAAATCTATTATATCTTGTTGTTCAGGTAATAAATGGATAACAGGATGCTTTGTGTTTGGATCTAATTCTGAGCTATTTGCATCTTCGAGACCAGCCTGATTTCTTGCCCATTCAATAACAGCACATTGCATCCCTAAACATAGTCCAAGGAATGGTATTCGTTGTTCTCTGGCCCATTTTATTGCAGCTATTTTTCCATTTACACCACGAGTACCAAAACCTCCTGGAACTACAATTGCATCCATTCCTTTTAAGAGATCTTCAGTTCCTTCAGACTCTATTTTTTCGGCACATATCCAATGTAGAGTCAGCGATGCATCTTTCGCGATGCATGCATGCTTTAATGCTTCAACTACCGATAGGTAGGCATCATTTAATTGAACATATTTACCTACTAAAGCTATATTCACGGAAGGACCAGGATTTCTCATTTTATGAACCAATTCTTCCCAGTTTGTTAAATCAGATTCGTGATTTTCAAGTCCGATACAATTAAGAACTTCTTTGCAAAGGCCCTCTTGCTTTAGAGAGAGGGGCACTGAATATATGCTATCTGCATCTAATGCAGGGATTACAGCTTTATTATTGACACCACAAAATCCTGAAATCTTCGATTTAAGAGTTTCATTAATAGCTCGATCACACCTACAAACTAAAATATCTGGTTGAATTCCAATAGATCTGAGCTCTTTAACAGAGTGTTGGGTAGGCTTTGTTTTGATTTCTCCAGATGTTCCAATATATGGGAGAAGGGTTACGTGAATATAAGCAATATTATTTTTTCCTACATCTCCTTTGAATTCACGAATTGCTTCGAGGAAAGGAAGTGATTCGATATCTCCAACAGTTCCGCCAATTTCAGTGATAACAACATCTGCATTACTATTTGCTGCCACTCTATGAATTCTTTCTCGAATTTCTAATGTTATATGAGGGATAACCTGAACAGTCCCACCATTGTAATCACCTCTTCTTTCTTTATTTATTACAGCTTGGTAAATAGATCCTGTAGTTACGCTGTTTAACCGAGACATTGCAGTGTCTGTGAATCTTTCATAATGTCCTAAATCCAAGTCTGTTTCAGCTCCGTCTTCAGTGACAAAGACTTCTCCATGCTGATAAGGACTCATTGTTCCTGGATCTACATTCAGATAAGGGTCTAATTTTAAAATTGATACACTATATCCTTTGGATTTCAAGAGGCGCCCAAGACTTGCAGCAACAATTCCCTTGCCGATACTTGAAACGACACCTCCAGTTACGAAGACAAATTTGGACATTTCTTTTTTTCGTATTCTTTAAATTACCTTGAACTTGTATAAGTCCAAGAAAATTCAATATTTCTTGCAGGCTTTGGAAGTCAATATGAAACTATTCTTTATCGTTAAGAAGACTTTGAATATGAAGTTCGTCTAATTGCTTATCTGAGACCTGGGCAGGTGCATTAGTCATTAAACAACTAGCTTGCTGAGTTTTTGGAAAAGCAATTGTGTCTCTAATCGATTCTTCTCCAGATAAAAGCATTACTATTCGATCTAAACCAAAGGCCAGTCCTCCATGTGGGGGGGCACCCATATTTAGCGCTTGTAGGAGGAATCCAAATTGGTCTTTTGCTTTTTCTAAAGGAATCCCAATAATTTCAAATACTTTTTCTTGTAGCTCTGAATTATGAATTCGTAAGGAACCTCCTCCAAGTTCAAGACCGTTTAATACAAGATCATATGCTTGTGCGCGTGCTTTAGGTAAATTTTGTATCCACACATCATGTTCACCAAGGTCCTTGTTATTTGGCGCACAAAATGGATGGTGCAGTGCTTCTAAACGATTTTCTTCAGAATTAAATTCAAACATTGGGAAATCTACGACCCAAAGAAAATTCCATTGCTCACCAAGTTTATTTGGATGAATTAGATTTAGTTCTTTTGCAATATATTGTCTAATCCGATCAAGTGTTTTGTTCACAGTTTGTGTTTTACCAGCACCAAAAAGTATAAGATCTCCTGGCTGAGCCTTAGTTTTTTTAAGTAGAGCATCTTTTTGTGTATCATTTAAGTTGTCTTTTATTGCACCAATAGTATCTATTTCTTTATTATCACGAACTCTTATAAAAGCTAGTCCTTTTGCACCCGCTTTTTCTGCTTCACTAAAGATATCGCCACCAGGCTTAATTC
>MDSZ01170705.1_pt1 | contig 30652 bp, 20 predicted proteins | sample 811201 | NCBI WGS metagenome assembly MDSZ01 (sample SAMN05326647, study PRJNA326480) | marine metagenome | isolation source: seawater | place: Indian Ocean: North | collected 2010 | reverse complement strand
TTTACTCATGCTACACCAACCTTATATAATGCTGGATCAAGGAGAGAACAGTTTGCGAGTTGTTTTCTATTAACAATGAATGAAGATTCAATTCAGGGTATTTACAAAACATTAGGGGATTGCGCTCAAATATCAAAGCATGCTGGTGGTATAGGATTATCAATACACGATATTCGGGGTACAGATTCTTATATTGCGGGAACAAATGGTCATTCAAATGGTCTAGTTCCGATGTTAAAGGTTTTTAATGATACAGCAAGATATGTTGATCAAGGTGGCGGAAAAAGGAATGGTTCATTTGCTATTTATCTTGAACCATGGCATTGTGATATTTTAGAATTTATTGAATTAAAAAAGAATCATGGAAATGAAGATGAAAGAGCAAGAGATTTATTTTATGCTTTATGGATTTCTGATTTATTTATGGAAATGGTTGAATCTGATGGTGATTGGTGTTTATTTTGTCCAAATGAATGTCCGGGTTTGAGTGATGTTTGGGGTGAAGAATTTAGGAAATTATATAATAAATATGATGAAGAAAAAAAATATCGTAAAAAGATAAAGGCACGAGAGTTGTGGTTAGAAATACTTACATCGCAAATAGAAACAGGGAATCCTTATTTGTTGTATAAAGATGCATGTAATTCAAAGTCAAATCAGCAAAATTTGGGGACAATCAAATCTTCTAATTTGTGTACTGAAATTGTTGAATATACAAGTCCAGAAGAAATTGCTGTATGTAATTTGGCATCAATTTCACTAAAAAGATTTGTAATTGAAAAAAATATGAATGATTCAGTATTTATTGTTTATTCGAAACCTGATTGTGTTTATTGTAATCTTGCCAAGGGTCTATTAAAAAAGAAAAATATAAATTTTATTGTCAAAGATTTTAAAGAATTAACAGCACTTTCAGGACAATATCCAGTTGGAGTTAAATTTCCTCAAATTTACAAAGCACCTTTGGGACAAACGACACATAATGAATATGTAGGAGGTTATACAGAACTTGAGGAATATTTAAGACCAGAATATGATTATGAAGGATTAGGTAAAATAACCGAACAATTAACAGAAAATTTAAATAATATTATTGATTATAATTATTATCCTGTACCTGAGACAAGGAATTCTAATCTTAAACATAGACCTATTGGTTTGGGTGTTCAAGGATTAGCAAATGTATTTTTGGAGTTTAATTATCCATTTGATTCAGATGAAGCAAGGGAATTAAATGAAAAAATATTTGAATGTATTTATTATTTTTCTATGAAAAAATCGATGGAACTATCAAAAGAAAGAGAAGTTTATGTTCAAAAAATTAAAAGAGGTTATAATCAGGATGGACACGGAGAATTTATATCTGCCGATGAATTATTTCATTTAAGAGAAAAATATAATACTATACCAGAAGAATTAGATAGAGAAAATTATTTAGGTTCATATAGTACATTTGAAGGATCGCCTTTACATCATGGAAATTTTCAATTTGATTTATGGGATAAAACACCAACAGATAAATATAATTGGTCAGAACTTATGGAAGAAATACAAAGATATGGTGTTCGTAATAGTTTACTTGTTGCTCCAATGCCTACGGCATCAACTGCTCAAATTTTAGGAAATTATGAATGTTTTGAACCAATTATGTCTAATATTTATACTCGTCGAGTATTGGCAGGTGAGTATATGGTTATTAATGATTATTTAATTCAAGATTTAATTTCTTTGAATCTTTGGGATACTTCATTAAAAGATAAATTAATAGCAAATGATGGTTCTATTCAAAATATTGAAGGAATTCCTCAAATTATTAAAAATAAGTATAAGACAATTTGGGAAATAAAACAAAAAAAGATTATTGATATGGCAGTTGATCGTGGGAAATATATTTGTCAATCTCAAAGTATGAATCTATTTTTAGAGAGTCCTAGTACATCAACATTAACAAGTATGCACTTTTATTCTTGGAAGCAGGGTTTAAAAACTGGAATTTATTATCTTAGATCAAGACCTTCTTCAAAGGCAATTCAGTTTACAATTGAACCTGATTGTGTAAATTGTTCTGGTTAGATTCTTCTTTATTAAATAAACTATATGAACAAGATAATCCAATAATAACAAAAGCAAATACAACAAATGGTAATAAAACAAAAAACCAAGATAATTGAACTCCTATTTTGGGTATTTTACACATTTGATCGAGAATAAATATCCAAACAACCGATAATATTATATTTCCAGTTAATCCTCCAGACATATAATTATCTATTTTGAGATGATTTGAATCAACTGTGATAAAATATAAATAAAATAAAATCGAAATTAGTGTTAATATAAAATAAACGTATGCCGGTTGACATAAATCTCTTACTATTTTAGGGAATTTCATTTTATATTAATATAGAAATTATTTATAATTTTCTATATTACTGTAAATTAATTCCTGATATATTTTCTATATCTCTAATCGCTTCTGATCTAGTCATTCCTTTATATTTCATTCTATCTTCTATTTGTATATCTAGTTCTTTTCTTGCTTCAGCAGTATCACCTTTAGTTATTAATTTATTACCTAAAGAAGTTAAACTTTTATTCATTATAGAACCTACAATTCTATCAATTGTTTCTCTTTGTATAATTTGCCATATTTTTTTATAATCCATTATTTCGCCAAAATTTTCTAATACTTTTATTCTATTTATTATTTTTTTTTCAGAATCACATCTTTCTAATTCTTTTTTTATTAGAATAATTGGCGCATCACCTAATAATATATTTACTTTTAATTTATCTGAAAACCCTAAATATATTGTTATTTGATCTTGTAATATTTTTAATAACCTTGATTCTGAATCATTAACTGTCATTGCAATTATGTTTGGTATTTGATCAATTATATATTTTACTTGATTAATTTTAGATTTAGTATCTTTAAAAAATCCCTTACCACTTTTTGATAATTCTTTATGTTTTTCCCAACTAAAAATATCACCTCCTTCTCCGTATTTTTCAATTAATTTTTCTCTATCATATGATTTTTTTTCTTTTCTTGCTAAATTTATTTTATCTTTAAATGACAATTTTCCTTTATCAAGTTCTAGCATTTCTTTTGAATCTAAATTTTCTTCTTTCATAATTTTTTCAACTGCTGCCTTTTTTTCTTCTTTATTCATATCATTCCAAATATCACCGTATTTTTTTTTTGCTATTCTTAGAGCAGATGCTGCCCCACCTTTTTGTTTTTTTTTTTTGTTTTCTTTTTGCTTCTCCTTTTTTTAGTTTTACGGACTTTTGTTCTTTTTTTAGATATTTTTTTAGTTTTTTTACTCTTCATTTTAAAAATAGTTGAACCCTTTGGTGCTAATTTTTCAGGACCAAAATCATTATCATTTTTTTTATGTAATTTATTTATTAAAATATTCTTTTTAGGATATCTGATTTTATATCTTCCATCTTTTTTAATTTCAATTAACCATACCCATTTTATATTTCTATTATTAGGAATTTTTAATTGAACTATTTTATTTTTCATATATATATATATATATATATATAATATGTCAGAAAATATCAAAATAAATTCATATCAAGGACAGGTTAAAGATATAATTGAAACGCTGGAACTTAACAATGAAACTGAAAAAAGTATTTTAAAAAGTAGATTTTTGGCAGAAGTTTTAATGTATGAAACACGTAGAAATAATACAAAAAAATATTATAATGTATTTCGTTTTATTGTAACATTAGGTTCATTATTTTTACCAGCATTGCTATCAATTGGTCAAATGGATCCCGCCAAATTGCCAAGAAATTTTGATAATATTAGTTATTGGGCATCTTGGACAATATCATTGACTGTAACTGCATGTAATGGATTTTTACAATTATTTTCTTTAGATAAGAACTATTTTGAATTCTCAATTACAACTGAACAATTAAAAACAGAGGGATGGCAATTTTTTCAATTATCTGGAAAATATGAAGAATATGAATCTCATAAAGAAGCATATAAACCATTCTGTAAAAGTATTGAGAATATAAAAAGAAAACAAGTTGAAAAAGAATTTCCAGGAAAAGCAGATGTTAATAAAGGTAAAAAAGAAAAAAAATATGATTTTCAAAAAGAATTAATGACAAATTTACCACAACAATATCAAATTGAAACAGAAAAAAAAACAAAAGAAATGGATCAAAAAATTAATCAACTTTTAAATATAATGGGAGATAGCAAACAAATGATTTCTACTGTAGGAAATGTCAGAGATATATTAAATACTGATATTAATTCCAGTATAAATAAAAATGTAGAAGAATCGGAAAAAATAGCAAAGGAAATCACAAGTGAAATCATAGACAAAACTGTAGAGATAAAAGATATAAATTAATTTACTTTTATTATGGAAGGAAATCTGGTATATCTTTTGCCCCACCCTCTGCTTCAATATCTTCTTTAATTGTTTTTCTTCTTTTATTTATTATATAGATGAAAAATAACGCATCTAATTTTTTATTTTCTTTATATACACCCCCCTCTGGTGTTGGTAAAGAGGGCCAAGCAAATTGTTGATCATAATATTGTTCAATAGCTTTACTATCTAATACTTTATAATCATCTGATACTTTTAATGCTTCTTCATTTATCATTCTTAAATATGGTCCTTTAATTATTACTCCATTCTCTTTATTGAATTCTTTATAATCTACCCAACCAGTTTCATTTTCTTCTTTATAAATTATATTAAGTCTTAATAATGTATTTTTATCACCACTTTTTTCTATTTCTTCAACACCAACAACATCCACTATATCTCCATCTTTTAATGTTGTTGGTTTAGTTTTAGTACTATTTGCTGTATTATATAATTTTAATTCTTCTATACCTTTTCCCTTAATTTTAACCTCCCATAATCCCTGAATCATTTTATCTTTATTTATTCTCCAGTCCATTTTTTGACGAAATCTTTCCAATATTTCCCCTTGTCTTTTTAAATTTTCTACCTCTTTATCTATATTTCCTTGTTCTGTTTTTGTATCACTTTCAAAGTCTACTATTGGTCTGAAAGCGTTAATAACCGTATTCTCAGCAGCAGCAGTAACAGCAGAAGATAGTTCTGTGGGATTTGTAACTTCACCAACTTCTTCTTTTTGTGATGCTTCTGTTGGTGATTCTCCTGCCCTTCCTTCTAGCTGTTCTTCTCTTGTGGATTCTTCAGTCAATTGTTGTTCTTGTATTTCTGTACCTGATCCTTCTCTTTCTGCTGGTTCTGTGGATACATTCCCGATCCCGCCGGGTGGTTCTGTTTCGTCTCCTGTACCACCTTTTTGATTATGTTTCTTTTTTGTTTTTTCTGGTTTTTTATCTATTTTCTTTTTAGTTTTTTCAGGTTTATTATGTTTTTTTATATTCTTTTTATGAGTTCTTTCTGGTAATTTTTTATTTTTTTTCTTATAGTTTTTTTTTATTGTTAATTTTACAGGTAAGTTTAATTTTTTAGATTTTAACTGACTTCCAATTAATTTTACGTTATTTAATAATTTTTTCATATTTTGTATATCATAAATATCAACATCATAACTGTAATCAAGTGGGTGTAACGGTTCTAATTCATAATTAATACGAATACATTTGTCACCCATAAAATTATTAAATTGGTCTTTATAATATACTTTGTCTTCATTATTACAATTAATACAAGTAGATGGAAATACATCTGACATATGTATTTGATATAATCTTCCGATATCCATAGTTAATATTATATAGAATATAATTTAAATATAATTTCATTATTAATAAGAAATGATTATTATCAATTATGAAATAAAAAATAAAATATTATCATTACCTAAAAATTTACAATATCGCATCTATATTACTTGTATGAAAGAATTTTGGAAAAAATATGTCCCTTTAACGGCAAAAATACCATCATGGTATGAAAGAAAAATATTAATTGAAAAGACAATATTTGAAGCAAAATTAAAAAATATTCATTTTATGCATTTACCATTTAATACACTTGAAGAAAATAAAAAATGGATTATGGGATGTCAATGCGATTATTGTCGCAAAATTAAATATAAATACAAAAGAAAATTATATAATAAACAATTTAATAATCCAAATTATTTTAAATCTATAATGCCACATTCTTCAGTCAGTTTTTGTAATGAAGAAGAATATTTATTAAATAATACTAATTTTATCATGTATAATTATGATCCTCTATGTGGTTCCGGTTATGAAGATAATATTAAATATAGTTTAAGGACAAATAAACCATTAAAATTTGATAACTAAATTTATTTTGTTTCAATAAACAAATATAAAATGAAAAGAATTCGAAGACTAAGTATAAAAAGTAAAAGTAATGAAGAATTAACTAATTTAACACTTGAAAAACCTATATTAAAGAACTCATTTAGTGATTCTGAATTATATACTAAAGAATTAGATAGAAATAGATTTGAAATTGAAGGTGATGGTCCCTTAGGTATTATTTTTGAAAATTATAAAGGCAAAATGGTTGTTAAAAATATTGAACCAAATACCGTTGCTTCTGAATATTTTATTGAAAAAAATATGATATTAACTGAAATAGAATCATATAATTGTGATAATTTAACATATAAAGAACAATTAGAGATTATAAAATTAAGATGGTGTAAATATTCAAAGATATCTTTAAAATTTGATGATCCTGTTATTATACCAGATAAAAAATCAGATTTATATAAATTTCTTGGTGAAGAATTTATTAAATATTATAAAGATTTTGAATTACTTGGTTTTTCATCATTTAATGATGTAAAATTTATTGATATGCAAGATTTAATCAATATGAAAATGACAACTAGTGAAAGATTAATTATGAAACAAAAAATAGTTAATTCTAGTAAACCAAATATCAAAGTGTATATTAGTCCTTATCTTTCAGAAAGAGAAAAACAAAGGGAGATTGATAAATTTTCAGATAAAACAAAATATGATATAATTTTCTTATAAATATAAATTATTTAAATTTTAGATTTACAATTTTTTTCATGATTAATTACGCTTCTTACATCAATAAATTTTTTATTACAATATTCGCAAGGCCAATAAACTATATTTGTATATTTTATCATTTTAATTAATATTTAGGTTTAATTTAATCAAATTTAAATAAATAAACTAATTATAATGTGGTTAGAAAAACTAAATAATATTTATCAAAAACAAATTAATTTTGGATCTCTAGGTTATTTAAATTTAAGAAATGATTTACATTTAGCAATCTATGTAATTGAATCATTAAAAGATATAATTTCATTCAAGAGTACCAATAATAAATTTATTATTAAAGATAAAGAAGGTAAAAATTTAACAGAATCCAATTTCATGTATTGGTGGCATGTAACGAGAATTAAAGATATATTTGAAGAAGAAAAAACTATTATTAATAGTTTTGAATCTGTAAAAAAAAAGATTATAAAACTTCAAAAATCATCACCTATAATTGAAGATAATGATAAAGATAAAGAAACTAAACAAGAAAAGATTAATGAAATAAATGAAAAAATTACTAAATTAAATAATTATTTAAAAAAAGAATCACCCAAAGTAAAACAAAATTTAAATCTTTTATCAAATTACAGAAATATCGCCAATAATAAAGAACTTTTTCTAAAATTAGTAGATTCTATTAAGGTATGTGTACAAAATCAATAAAAATAATATTATTGAGATTATATGTTTAGTTTCTTACAAAATTTTTTATTTAAAATTCGCAATTTTATAAAAATAGAAAATAATTTAAAACCTCATATTATTAATAAAGAATTATCATTATTTTTATATAATAATTATGATCATGTAGGTGAAGAAATCGATGTTTTTGAATTAAAAGATTTACTTGAACCGAATATATGTAGATTATTTCATTCTAGAATGTAATCAAGGTTGATTTGGTATTAATTTTTGTTCTTTTGATTTAATATAATCTTTGTCTAGTACATTATATGATACAAATTCACTCATATATGCACTCATCATTTTATCATTTTTAACAGATTCTTTGGCAACAATATATGAATTATATAATTTCATTAAAACAAGAAGAACAAAACTTAAAAAACATGAAATAGTTGAAGAACTATGATAATCAGAATATAATATTTTAATCATTAAACAAATATTAATAAAATAAAAGAATATAGTTGCTCGTAATAAATTATAATAATGTAAATTAAGTTTATCCATTCTTTTATCTAAATTTTTTTCAGTTTTTATTATTTCTTTAAGAGAATTATCGGGTTTATCATTATCAATATCAAGATATTTAATTGCCCAATTTTCTCTTTTTAATTCAATGAAATAATAACCTACAAATAAAAACATTGTCAGAATATTCCAATAAAGTGTTTTTTGATGATAATTATCATTATTTTCATAATTTTGAGTTAATGTACATACATTATTTTCTGTTTTATTTGTTTCTAATGAAAATGTTTCACAACTTTGCGGAACAAAAATAGTTAGAAGAGTTCCCGTCATAATTTTATAAATTTGTAAAAAAAATATACCAGTAACTTTTATTCTTTGTATAAAATCAACGTCAAACATTTTTATTATTCATTAGATTTAAATAATTAAATTAATTATCTATTATATTTTATTATGAATAAAGACATAAAAACATTAAAAAAACATGTTCATAAAAAAGAAAGAAAAATACCAGATAAAACAATAAAAAAGAAATATATTCATAATTTAAAAAACAATTCTAGTAAGACTTTTAAAAAAAATAAAATACCTAATAAATCGGATAAAACTTTTAAAAAAGTGAGAAAAAATATAAAAAGAATTATTCAAAGGGATAAAACAATATCAAAAATAAGAAAAATAGACAAAAAAAGAAAAAAGACATTTCATAAAAAACAGCAAATAGGTGGAGAAAAAAAAAGATTAAGTGTTTTTTTTAAAAAAATAAATCAAGAATCACCATTAGAGTCACTAGAAGGTATAATTAATGAAAATAATAATAATTATTATAAAGTTATTGAATTTTTAAGAGCAAGATATTGTTTGCCAGAAATGTCTAGTTATAAAGAACTTATAAGTGAAAATAAAGATCCACTTTTAAATCAACATGTATTTCGACCAGTATCATTTAAAATTGGCAAAAATCAATTAATTTATTATGATATTTATGAAGATTTTATGGATATTTTTATTGAAATAGTTGATACGAAAACAACCTGGTATATTGAAGAATTCGATTATAAAGATAAAAGTAATTTAGAAAATTATTATAATCGCATAAATCATCCAAATAATAATAGTTTTAATTTATCTAGAATGACAAATTATAAAACACTAGATAGTTTAGATGATATTAAATTGGGAGAAAAAGAACATAGGGATTTAATACTTCTTTTTGTTTTGACAGCAAAACAATTTGATTTTGATCGCGCGTGCACCAACCCAGAGGAAATTTCTTATAAAAAAAGAATTATTCATATGGTACTTTTTTTATTTTTTGTTTATAGATTAGGAAATCTAAATAAACCTCTAGATAATCATCCTGATATACAACTATGGGGGAATAAATTTATCAATAAAAGATATGGAGAATATTTAAAAGATTATCAAGTAGAAGATTCTGAACATAATACTTTTGAAAAAATAGATAATGATCTTGAAAGCAAAAATATACACACATATGGAAAATTACAAGAAATAAATAAAGACGTAACAAAATTAACACCGGGTACAATAATAAAAAAAGATAATAAATTATTTTTGGGAAAAGTATTAAAAAGTAATATTACAAAAAAAGATGGGAGTAATGATTATGAAAATTCAGAAATTATAGTTAATTATGGAAAAATAAATGATATGCCGAAACAAATAAGTGATTCATTACTAGAATATATTCATTTCTATAAAACAAAGAATGTATATGAAGATTTAATTCATACATCTAAATTTGGTTATTTTTTAAAAGATGAAGGAAAAAAATTTGTAGAAAATCGTAAATTAATAATAGAAACATTAAAAAATATTCAAGAAGAAGATTCAGTTGAAAAATATTTAGGTAAAATGTTTTCTAAAAAATTTTGGATGATAAATTTAGATTATGGAAGATATTTTATAAAAGATTTTGTATTATTTAACAAGAAAGAACAATCAAAATATAAACATCTTAGTATATATAATAATATAGGAGATCCTACAATAAATACTCCAGTTACATATAGTAAAAAATGGGAAAAAAAAATGAAAGATATTTATTCATCTGATGGTTTTTTTTATGAAAATCCTTATATTACGCATAATTATATAAAAATGATAAAAAATATTTTTCCAAATATTTTACAAAATATAAATGAAGGAGTATATGTGGATGTTGCTGGTCAATCGACTCCACCGGTATTTCGGAAGGGCGACAAGGTTACCCCTTTCACTCAACCCCCGCTAAAAGGTCCGGTAGGGACCGTCAGGACGGGTGAGCTGACGGCAGAAGGTAATATAGAAGTTGATTTCCCACGCAAATCCGATCAACTGCTGGCACCTTCCCAGGGATACAGTCCCTTGAGTATAAAGAAACTCACAAAATATAATATTTTCATGGAGTTAATTGGTTCAGGGGAATTATCAGGGATTAATAAGATTGAAAAGATTTATAATTATTTTATTGATACTGATGAAGATATTACTGTGTTTTTTGGTGATTTACCTTATGATGTGATACCGAAAGATCCGGAAAATGAATATCATGTTCAATGTAGAAATATATTAAAATCATTAAGTAATGATCGGTCTATTAATAATAATATTCTAAAAGAACATTTAAGATTAGTTGATACTTTAAATATAGAAAAATTTAATGTTGAAAGTACATGGAATTATTTATTTTCAGATATTCTTGTAAATCCTGATATACCTTCTACAGAATTTAATAAAATTTTATTTAAAAATATTAAAGATACAATTGAACCAACAGGGAGTGAAAATTTTTATGATTTAATAGGAAAATCATTAATTTCTCCAAGAACTGTTTCAGATATAACTCCGGAACAAATATATACTAATACAGATATTTCTTTTGTATCAGATATTCCCAAATTAAGTAGTACTGAATTGCAACAATTAGTTGATAAAGATATAGTTATAGTTAATAATTGTATAATAGATTTACACGGTATTAATGAAAAATTATTTCATTATGGTCAAGGGGCAGAACCTGTAGATTTTGAAGACAATCAAAATAATGCTGTAAAATGTCTTCATATATATCTAAAATTAATTTTATATTCAAATGAAGATACATTTATTTTTGCTGAATCATATGATAATTTTGAAGAAAAAATAGAAATAAATGATGATATTTATATTAAAATTAATACGAGAGATCCTAAATTTGTTAATTTTTCAGATAAAATATGTAAAATAATTAAAAGCAAAGATAATGAATATATAATTCAAGATTATTCTAATTCAGAACCGATAGAAAAAGAAATCACAAAAAGTGAAATAAACGGTATTATTGGAGGACCAGGAGATGTAAATGAAATTTTAAAAATTCATAAAAAATATATTCATTATGAATTTAACTATGCAAAAGATTTTATCAATGAAGAATTGTTTAGTCTTAATAAACAAACTATAGAAGAACAATTTGAAACTTTCATAAATATAGAGCAATCGGAATTAGCAAATTTATATGAAATTAAAGTGGAAGAACAAGGTAATTCTGTATGGGTTCCCGCAATATTTGAATATTTAGACAAGGGGGATCGAACTTATCATTTCAATTATAATTCTAAAAAAATCAGAATCCCTTACCAAGAATCTAAAAAAATAAGAATAAAAAAAAATCTTGATAAAGTGTACTATCCAAAACATAAAGAAATATATTTAAATGAAGGTAAAAAAGATGAAAATGCTTTTGAGTCAACTGTCTCGCGGGCCTGGTTTGGAGAGGGTGCAAATGTAGTAGTTAATAACATATATAATTATAGAGTCACTGAGAAACTAACTAAAACACAACAATTAGATGAGAAAATTAGGAATCTTCCACCAGTTTATACTATTACAGATGAAATAGCTAATATAGATTTATATATGCCTTTTTTTATGAAAAGAAGTTCTGTAAGTAAAGAATCAATAAATATAAAAAATGATTTAATAACGTATAACACTTTATTATTTTCGGATAAAATAGAAAAAATGTTAAAATACACAGATAGAACTGATAAAATATTTAAAAATACATTTGCAACGGGCAATACAATATATTATCCAAGTATAGAAAAAATTTCGGACGAGAGTAATCATGAATATAAAAATTCAGATACAAGTAAAGATCCTAAATATGAATATGAAATGTCAAGGAGTTACTGGGGAAAAGGGTTATTCCGTGATGTGTTTATTGATGGTCGTTATTTTATTGTTCACTTACCTATAATTGAAAATATGGAATTATCAAATATTGATGAAAGTTTGCGAAATTTAATTAGAAATAAAAAATTTAGTAATTTATCTGAAAATAAATTTCAAAATGTCGGAATACACGGAATATATTTATTAGAACATCTTAAAAACACCAGGCTCGGGTCACCGATTTGGAATAAATATACATTTAAAGATCAAGAGGATGGCAAAGAAAAAAGTGCTGGTTTTTTATTTGAAGAATATCAACCTGAAGGAGCATCAGAAGCAGATATATTTTATTTAGATAGAGAAGAAAAAGAAGGTAAAGCAAGAGGATTCCCATATAAGATGAATGTATTAAATGAAAATCAAAATGGTTACTTTTATGAATCTGAATTAAAAAATATCAGATTAAATATGATAAAGTTAGTTTTTGGTAATTTTATAAATAAGACGATATTAAATAAATATAATAGTTTAGGAAAAGAAATTATTAATAAAAATAATAATATTCTACCAATTCAAATTGTATATAATGGTATACATTCAATAAATTTAGGATTGTATAATAAATTAGAAATACAGAATACATTGACTAAACTTAATAAATTTAATAAAAATAATTTATTTGAAGAAACTGATTCTAAATATTTAGATGAGAATGATGATAGCATATTAGAACAAACTAATGAGTATTATAATAAAAATTTTTATAATTCTGTTAATGGTTATTCGAAATATATGAAAGAAAAAATAACTAAAGAATACAGAAAAGTTTATGAAACTAAAACATTTGATGCAAAGAAAAATAATGGATTTTATGTTGTAGAAACACATGGAGAACTAAAAAAAAAAAAATTTAGGCGTGGTATTGAATTTAAAGATGATGAAGTATCTATAGAAATGAATTATATAGATTTTAGTGAATTAAATGATTCATTAAAATCGCTGATTAATAATTTAATATTTCAGTATACAGAAATAGTTGGAATTAAATTACTAGAAAATACGCATTTTACAGATAAAGAATTTATAAAACAAGAAGGAAAAATAAATAAAAATATAACTTCGATTGATTATTTAAAAAAAGCATTTCAGAATATTGAAGAAAATATTCATTCAGATTTTAAAAATCGTGTTATAATTTTTCTAAATAGTCTATTCACATCGGAGTCAAATTTAACCGAATTTCAAGATTCTCCTATGTTTGATGAATTTAAAATACAAAAAGGAGAAAGTGAGAAGAGTAAAGCGCAGGTTCTCACGGCAGCAGTCGGTGGGGCGGCAGGACTGACTCTCGATTTGTTGGCATGTGGACTGAGTGGTGGTGCTTTTACGGTGGCAGGGGCAGGACTTGCTGGTGGTGTTGCCGGTGCTACTGTAGGGGCTGGCGCTGGCATTGCCATTGCCAATTTTATATATTCTGATCTTAGAAGATTAAATACTTCTGAAAAAATAAATTTAGCAAAATCATTAAAAAATTTAAAAGAGATCAAAGATTTTCCAAATTTTTATGAAAAAGAATATTCAAATTATAAGATAAAACAAGAATTTAATTTAATATTTATGACATATCAATTAATAAAAAGACAAATTAGTATAGAACCAGATGAAAAGAATATCACTGAAATACAAATACAAATTCCTGAAAGAATAACTGGAGGAATATATAAAAAATTAAAAGAATATTATTCTGAAGATAGCAATATACTTAATATAGACAAAAATTCACTTTATGAATCATTGATAGATATCTTAAAAAAAGATTATGATTTAGATAAAAAAATAAATTATGATAATTATAATAGTTATTTTAATTATCCAAAATATAATACAGATGAAAAAATAAGTTGGTTTAAAGATAATTTTAAAGAAAATAATGATAATTTAACACCTGAAAATATATCATCTTTTGATAAATTTTTAGAAGGTCAATATAATAAAATTAAAGAATATGACGGTTGGGATCGACAATTAATTAGTAATAAAAACGAAATAATTAAATTTCAGCTAAAATTAAGAAAATCTTTTAAATTCTTTAATAATAAAGAATGTTCTTTTGAATTTTCAAGTATTCTTAATGCAAAACTCGGATCTACGACAAGGATGAAACGAGAATATCAAATTTATTTTGAAAATATACATAAAAAATATGAAAAAATAATTATTGAGATAAAACAATTAAAAGATTTAAATGAAATAAGGAATAAATTTGAAGAAGAAATTAGTAAAAATTTATCAAAAAATGATATTAGAAATATGTATTTTTTCAATTATAGAAGAATAGATATTCAAGAACAATCTAATGATAATATTTTTAAAATATTATCATCATTTTCTGAATATGTGGAAGATTGGCCATTAAAAAGCAATGAAATATATCATCATTCAAGTACAAAAAATTTAAATGATATATATACAACAGTTCAAGGAATAAGTGATACATTAAAGAAAGACAAACTAACTATACTTCAAGAAGAATCATTATATTTATTAGAAGAAAGAAAAGAAAATATTAATAGAATTATCATAATAAAAAATGATGAAATAGAAACAAAAGAAAGTTCAAAACATACCAAAACAGTAACCGAAGAAAGAGAATTAGAAAATCTGAAAAAGGAAAAAATAAAGTACGAGGAAGATAGACAAATAGTAGAAGAACAAATAAAAATAAAATTAAACGCGCAAAAAACCTCATTAACAGATTCAATTAATAGTCTTTCTAAAATGAATGAATTAAGAAAAAATCGTATAGAATTTAGTTTCACAGATATGTATAAACATAAGGCATATTTAAGTGGACCCCTTAAATCATTAGAAGAATCCGATTATTTCAAAACTAAAGAACCTTCAAAATTAAAAATTAGAGATTTATTCATAATTCAAGAATTTATTACTGGTATTAATAATATTAAAGAATTAATTAATTTACAAGATGAAAATATTATTTTAGAAAATGATATTATTGAATATACCCGTCAATATAATAATACACTACTAGTTATTTTACATTACAGAAAAGTAACCAAAAGATATACACAGAAAAAAATAGATATATATCAAGATATAAAAAACAATTTTCAAAATTATAAAAAACTTGAATTAGAAGAAGATCAACAGGAAATAGATGACATAATAGAATTAATAGAATCTATTATAAATAAACTTAATGATGTAATAAATAATTTATTTAAAGAAGATTATACAAAAAATTTAGATATAATTGAAAAAAATTTAAAATCTTTACGTAGTGAGGATAAAAATATAGAAAAAAAATTAAAGAAGTTCTGTAAAGAAGAAAGAGAAGACGGAAGTGATAGCGAAGAAGATGATCTTGTTCCATTAAAAAGAACTTTATGTGAAGAATTATTAAATGTATACGATAAAACATTTTATTTAGAAAGTTATCAAACCACATTAGAGAATTGTATATTTTCACTTTCAGGGAAATTTATGAAATCTAAAAATGAAGCAGAAACAGAATTAAAAAATTTAATTGAACAATATAATAAATTATCAGAAGAAAATGATAATGTTATTCATTGGATAAATCCAATTAAAAGAAAAAAAGATTGGTTAACTATAGGGACAGCAAATGAAGCAATTGAATCATCTAAATATACAATATCTTATAAACATGATGAAAATACATTACGAAATGAAATAGAAGGAGAAATGGAAACATTAAAGGTTTCTAATATTGTAATTTACTATAATGAAGAAGATCAATATAATAAATGTTATATAATAGGTAAAATTGTAGATGTATTGGGAGATAAATATTCAGTTAAACCATATTTTTCACTTAATGAAGATAAATTATTTTATAAAAATAAAGATGTAGTTATATATAAAACTGATTCAGGTAGTGGTAAATATGAAATAGAAAAAATTGAAGATATTATAAAATTAAGAAAAATAGATGAAACTATATTTAAATATAATTATGGAAATGTTTATAGAAAAACTCTATTTGGGGAAATCCCTGAAACAATAACAGAAAAAAATTTTTCAGAAATGGTAGAGTATTGGACAGAAGTACAAACACAAACTGTAGACAGAGATAATTTAATAACTTATGAAAAATTAGAAGAATACTTGAAAAATAAACAACACGAGCATAATGTACACAGTGTAGAGTCAAGTGAAACAAAAAAAATAGATAGAAAATCAGAAATATATAAAAAATACATTCAACAGCGATTAAATATTTTAGAATTATATAAAAAATATATTATTAATGACTCTAAAATAGAAGATGATGATTATGATATGATAGATAATAAAAATATAATGTTATTAAATGATATTATTGTAATTAAAAAGATTATTCATGATTTATTTAGTAAGATAAAAAATAAAAGATTAGAAGAAGAAATTAAAGAAGTAAAACAAATCGAATTAGAAAAAAAATTTCAACAACTTAGAGAAGCACAGGAAAAAGCAGAAAGGTCTCAGGCCCAGGAAAAAGCAGATGCAGAGAGAATAGTAGAGGATATTAAAAGAGAACAAGAAGAATTAAAAAAAAAACAATATGAAGAAGATAAAATAGATTATAAAAAAACAATAAAGCGACAGTGTTTAGAGAAATATAAAGTTAACTATTCAAAGTATATTTTAAATAATTTTATAGGTTTTATTGAAAACATAAAAGAATTATCATCTTCTATAGAAGATTATATCATAAATAAACACAATGAAAAGATCACAAATTTACAATTATTAATAAATAATTTTAATTATGAATATCTCTTTTTAATGATAATTGGTGGTCAGTATGAATATATTTATAAAAATAATTCTGATGAAACAATATATTTTATAAAAAAAAATGAAGATTACATAATTATAGAAGATCAAGAAATAATAAGTATAATTAAGCAATTTGAAGAAAAGATTATAGATAATACATTTGAATTTCCAAATGATTTCTACAATAAATTAGTTAATAAAACAGATAAAGGAAATCCTGATATTATTGGAATTTTGCGCAATGAAAAATATATGGAATTAGTTATTGAAAGACAAAGAGTTAATAATGTTAAAGATATTATAGAAGGAATTATTGTATATTTTAGATCAATTGGTTACGAAATTTTATCTAATATTGAAGAAAGTGAAACAGAGAATATTTTAAATAAAATTACTGATTTTTATGAAAGAATATATGATGATGCGACATTTAAAGGGGAGATAAATATAGATGATATTGAATCGGGGGATTATAAATTAAGAATAAAAAATGAAATTCGGAAAAATTTTAATAAAAATCTTTCTATAGAAAATATTAAAACAGAAATAAATGAATTCGCAAGAGAAAAAGAATACCTGAAAGCATTTAATCTTATAACTATAATTTTTTATTTATTTTTTGATAAAGATGGAGATAGTGATGAAATAACACAACGGGTAACAATTGCTAATGTTTTAAAGGAAACTATATGTAGCAGGATGAGAGAAGATTTTCTTTATTATAATAGTTCTAAAAGTTTATTATTAGAAGAAATAAAATACTTATATAGTTTTTATGATAAAAATATGAATGAACTCGTTCAAACTACAACAATAAATAAATCTTTATTTGATAAAAAAGTTTTAGATGAAATCGCTAAACAAAATTCAATACGTTTGAGGAAATGGCCCAATATAATTAATAGTAAATTATTTGAAAATAAGTTTAATAAAAAAAAGATTGATTTTCTTAAATATCATGCCGGATTAAAATTTTATAATATGGATCATAATAAAATTATAAAAAGAATTGAGGATCCTTTCCGAGGTCCTGTTAACACAAATCAACCATGTGGTGATATAGATTTTTATCAAAGATCAACTCAAATATTTAATTTAAGTGATTATGACAATGGTGATGGTTTATTTACTAAATTATATAGTGGAGAAAGTTATGGTAATGATTTAAAACAGAGAATAAAAAATATAATTGATAATAAAATTGAAAATAAAAAACAATTGCCTTATAATTTTTCTTATAAAGATAAGGGACAAATTTATAAATATATTTTTACAGATGAAAACTCTCATTATTTTTATGAATTTAAAGAAAATATATATTTTGATGTTCAATTATTAATAAACATAAAAGTTGGAATTGTATATAATGGAAAAGAATATTTTAGTACAGATGAATATCCTATTAAATTATATAATTTAATATTGAATCTAAATGAAGATAATAAAATAGAAAATATTTCTGATATTGAAGATCCATATAAAATAATAGAACAAGAAAGAAATATTCCTATAGGTTCAGAAATTACTTATATTTTTAACTTTGTAGGATTTGAATCTAAAATTATATTTGATTTAATTAAAAATGAAAATACAGATTTAGATAAACAAGAAGACACAGGCGAAACCGGCGACGGCAATTGGAAATATGCAAAAATAGCAAGTTTTTTTAGAAGAATAAAACAAAATGATTATCTAAAAATTATAAAAAATTTTGAAACTCCATCGATGCGCGCACATAAACTATCTGGTATTAAAGAGGAAATTATTAAAGCAATAGGTGATAAAGATCCTGAAAATTTTTTTAAAAATATTATTGAAAATTTAGATAACTGTATAATAACAACTGAATATATATTTAATTTACACTGGAATTTATATTGTTTAAAATCTAATATAATTGACAAAAATAATTATAACGGTGAAAATACCGAGATGATTACTAAAATTAAAAATGGTTATAATATAAATTATTTTGATAATAAAACAGATAAAATGGGTATACCAAATATATTATATAGTGAAATTTATCGAGAATATTATATTAAAAAAAAAAAGAAAATTAAAGATGCAAAAGAAAAAAAAATACTTATATCTAAAGAATTTGATATATTTTCGTCTATGTTATTACAAAAAATAAAATCAATAATGAAAATGAATAATTCTTCTCTTCCGCATGGAATTAATGTGGAATATATAGTAATGTTATTATTAAAAAAAAGTAATATTTATATTAAGTATTTAGAAAATCCTCCTATAATTGATGGAGAATTAATAGATATAAAACAAAAATTTGAACAACTGCAGGCTTCAAATTCAATAATTATAAATGAACAAGATATTAGTGAAATTGAAAATTTAGATTTGTTTAATTATATAATGTATCCTGGTATAGATAGAAAAACAAATTATTTAAAATTTATTAAAATTTATGGAGGTTTATAAAAAAAAATAAAAGAAATATGTGGGTGGATTAATGATTTATGTACTAACGAAAGAGATCTTAGAGAAATAAAAAAGAGAAGTATAGATATACTAGTTGTAATATATGAAAAAGTAGGAATCCTACCAGATGAGAGTTGGACAAAAATAAAAATAGGTGATATATTTTATATTGAAAAAATAATTTCTCAAATAAAAACTATAATTATAGACAAGTATGATAGAGAATTAACAATTATAAGATTACAAGATCAAGAAAAACAAGATAAAAAAAGACAAAAAACTATGGATGAAAATATAAAGATTCTTGAAGAATTAGAAAAAAATATCCAAGAAGAAGATAGACTAAAAATATCAGATGTTGAAAAAAATTGGTATTTTATAAAAAGTGAAGAAGGTTCACTAACAGGAATTCCATCTGAAAATGATTTAGAAAATAAAATAGATAGTAAAATTAAATCATATAATAATGATTTTGAGGAATTATTGTGTGATAAATTTAAAGAAGAACCTGAAAGACAAATATCAGAAAGAATAGATTTATCAGAAGAAGAATTCATCAATAGATTAGCAAAAATTACAGAAGAAGAAGAAGAAAGCAGAGAAGAAGAAGAAGAAAAAATTAAAGATTGTGAAATAGTTCATATATGGAATAAAAATTTTCCTTATAATTTTCATCAGAAAAAAGAAAGTGATAATTTTACTAAATGGGTACTTGAAGATAAAGGGGGAGAAATTAAACCAATATATATTGATTTTAAAAATATGAAACCTTTATATAATACTGAAAATAAAAATATAATAAAAATAAAATCATATAATTTAGGATATGTTGTTTCAAATGATAATAAAAAATATAGTTATTGCGAAATTATGAAAAATGATAAAAATGTAGAAAAAATTCATGAAAGAGAACGTTTAAGTGAAAAAAATCAATGGTATATAAGAATAAATAAATCAGGAGAAAATATATGTCATCTTCGTATTCCTCAGGAGGATTGTGAAATAATTAATGTTAAAGAATCTATTTTAAGTGGTATATTAGAGTATATTTATGAATTTGTATGTTATATATTAAAAATAGAGAATATCGCTGAATTTAATTTATATTTCGCACACAAACATAAAAATGAAAGTTATTTATATTTATTAGAAAAAGAAGATGATCTTTTAATAAAAAAAGTTGATGAAAAAATTAATATTCAGTCAGATTCAAAAAAACTAAATTATTTTATTTTTAATAAAATATTGTACAATTATCAAGGGGTGGGGGAAATTAATATTGATGATTTAAAGATACATACAAAAATATTATTATTTCCATCTTATTTTAAAGATCAAGGTCATATTAATTTATATCCCGAATTATTACCGGGGTATTTTCAGATGTTAGACTATTACAGTAAAATACAATTAAGAAAGATATATAATAAATTTACTAGTACATTGAGTAAAAATATAAATGGTGAAGACGAAGTTCTAAGAGAAGAAACAATTAAAAATTTAACCATGAAAGGAATAATTCAAGAAGTGGATGGCAGGAAGAAAATAGAATGGAGTACTTTAATTAGTGAATTTCAAAATACACAGGAATATATTAATTGGGCCGCGACAGGTGATAGTAGTTTTATGGAAGCGATACAAACTGAAAATAATACTAATTTAGAATATCTTGAAACTAAAATTTATACAAAATATATAACTGGTTATAAAATTATAAAGAAAACATTGGAATCTTTCAAATATTATAAGAATAATATTGATAATATATGTATTCTTTTTGATGATTATCAAACAAAAATAAAAAATGAAATATTATATAATGGTAGTTTAGAATATAAAAAAGTAAAAGAAAATTTATTAAGAATTCAAAGAGAAGTTGATACAGTAATAAAAGAAATATTAACTATACAAACAGAATTTTTTAAAAGAAAAAGTATTTCTGAAAAATTAAAATCATGTATTACTGAAGTATTACAGTATCATATTAATAAAATAACAGATTTAAGTTCAAAAATCCGGGATTCAATAGAATCATGTGATAAAGTAATAGAAATAATGTCAAAAATAGAAAATTCCTTTGATGATAGTGCAATTCGAGAAAAATTATTATTAAATCATTATGAAATTATAATAAATAATAGAAATTGGGATATGGAAGATCAAATCAATATTAATATCGAAAAATTGAAAAAAGAAAATTTATCTACAAATCAATCACTAATTAGATCAACAAAATTTATTAATGAAATATTTTATAATTTTATTTTTTTATTTAATAGTCTAATGATGATAAAATTAAATGAAGAAGATACACAAGAATCAGATAATATACAACAAATTATTAAAATTTTTAAATCAATTGAAGACAAAATTAAAACAAATAAACTTTATCGTATAAGAATTTCTAAAAATTTTATCAGATATAAAGAAAATATTATGAGAATATTGTTACTTATAATTAATACATTTATGATTAAGGTAGACACAAATTTTGAATTTATTAGAAGAAATATAATAGTTATTAAAGGGATAAAACAAAATAAATCAAAGGAACATGTTAATATAAATACTGAAGATTATGAAAATTATATAAAAACAGATAGACATAAAATACCGATAGCTTCTCGTGATAAAAATAAATTAATACAAAAATATAAAATTGATGATTCAAAATTACAATTATCTATTAAAAAGAAAAAAACATTTTTTGGAATTTATATGGAAAAAATATTAGATATGTGGAATAAAATAATTCAAAATTATGAAGAAGATACAAATAAACGAAATATATTTAAAGATTTAATCTGTTCAAATATAAATCAACTAATAAAACTAGGAGAAAGTATTAATAAAACAGTTATAGATAAAGAAATTTCTAAAAATAACTGTTTATAAGAATAAATGAATTATATTTTAATAAATGTATTATTTTCAACTTTAGGATTATTTTTTACTAATTCTTTTTTTTTTTCTGATTTATAATCATATGTACAATTATGACTATGAGGATTCAAATGTGATTGGCAGAATATGTGACCACATTTACATGTGAAAAATATCATTCCTAGTTTTTTAGAACACTCATTACATTTTATTTTTTTCGGTTTCTTAGTTTCTTTTTTAACTTTTTTTGTTTCATTATTATCGTTTGAATTCATATTTAATATATTTATATTATCCTATAAAAATAATATCAAATTTTATTTTGATGATAAATTTAAAAGATAATTATTAGTATAAATTATGCTAGATATATTAAATATAGACTTAATAGAAAAAATTTATAATTATTTAGATATTAATGATAAATTTAATTTTATTCTTTGTAACAAAAATTGTTACAAATTAAATGATAATATACAAAAATACAAGTTAATCTTTTATTTAAATAATGATTATGAAAATTTTTATAAATATTTAAATGAATATAATTATGAAAATGATATAAAATTTATTAATAAAGTAATTGGGAGAGCATTTATAAATATACCTCGTATAAAACCTACAAGAGTTATTGAAATGTATGATTTAAGATTTATATTTGAATTATTATATAATGGTTATTGTCCAACAAAAGATGAAATTAAGAGATTAAATATTCATTTTTATATTCATTTTTTTTCTAAAATAAAAGATAGTATTATTTTAAATAATCGTAAATTAACAATAGATAATATAGAAAAAGATGCTTATTTATTTTCTTTAAAACAAGAACCAAAAATAAAAGAAGAAATAAAAAAAGAAATTAATTGGGTTTCTATTCACAGAGATTAATTAATCCACTCATTAAACTAATAATTAATATAAATTGAAGAATACATGATATTATTTTAACTGGCATGGTTTTTGGAGTTATATCACCATAACCAGCAGAAGATAATGTCGTTATTGTAAAATAAAATCGGTGAAAAAATTTATTTTCTTCATGTTCTTTTTCAATTCCATTAAAATGTGTATGATCGAATAAATAAAAAATACATGTAAAAAAAAGAATAGTTGTTAAACCAAGTATCAATAATTTCATTAATGCTTTTATTTCTTTAGTATATTTCATTTATAAACAACATATAAATAAATTTATATCACCCATGACCATGAAAATTTAATAAAATTTTTTTGAAATATTTCGTTTTATTTTTCTAGGTGATAATAATCCTGTAGTTTTTGTTTTTGCTGTAGTTTTTGTTGTAGTTTTTTCTGTAGTTTGTTTTAAATCTTGAATAATTTTTTGTAAGAAAAGAGTATTTAATTCTGGCATAATTTATATTATTTATATTATTTTAAATCTATATTTTAATATAGTAAATGAAAATAGGTATCATATGTGGGAAAACATCTGAAAAATATTTAAATACACCATTTGTAAAAAAAATTCCAAAAAAATATAAAATAAATGGAGAAATTCACACAGATGTTGGTTTAGGTTATATGATTAAAGAGAATTTTCCTGATGTAAAAGTTGATTTAATTATGCCTAAAGATATATCAAATCAAAGATTACAAAAAAATGATATTAATATACCAATTGGTTATGATATTATTAATGCAATCAATGATGATCCTTATATTCCTAAATTTACAGGTAAATCTGGAATAGATAAATTAGATAAAATTTATAGTAATAAAAAAAATAAAATATTTCCTTCTTATGAATTTATGGAATTTATATGGGATAAAAAGAAATATTTAAAAAAATTACAAAAAAATAATATTCCAATTAGTTCTACAATTTTTATAACTGATAAAGTTGTTGTATCAAAATTAATTCAACAAATTCAGAAATATAAATGGAAAGAATTTATTATTAAACCAATTGGTGGTACAACAAGTTATGGATTAGGTAAATTTAATTTATCAGAATCAATAGAAGATCTCTCCAAAATAAAAGAATATTTTAATGAAAATAATGAATATTATAGTGAATATTTAGTTCAAGAATTAATTAAAGGATTTGGCATTTATGGTGAAATAAAATCTTTCTGGATTAATGGTGATTTTTCATATGCTGTTAATATTTTTGATAACGGAAATGATGAAGATTACAGAGTTGAAGAAATAATAGATAAAGAAGTTGTCCAACAAATAACTAAAATTGGCGAAAAAGTTATTAAAGTTTTGCCAAAAATAAGTTTTAACAAAAAAAAATCTTTACCAGTTATGGTTCGTATAGATTTTACTTGTTGTCAAAAAAATAAAAAATTTAGTCCTTCAAATTATTTTGTAAATGAAATTGAGTCTGATATTGCTGGAACTTATATTAATTTTCCAAATGTAAAATATCCTATGTTGGAAGTTTTATCAGATGCCTATGTTAAGAAATCTAAAAGTTTATTAATTAGTAAGTAATCTAGGACCGATACTCATACACATAAGTTCTTGTAAAAGAAGTTTACATGCATATGGTATATTTATTTTACTAAAACTAGAGAAATTTTTACATTTCTTACATTCAAAGATTGTTTTATCCTTATTACCTGTACAAATCAAATTACATTTGTTACAAGTATATACTGAAAATTTATCTGAAACATCAATCATTCTTTCTTTTAGAAAGAATGATGCTCCATGTGCTATCATACAATCCCTTTCCATTTCTCCAAATCGTAGACCACCATGATTTGAACGACCTTCAGATGGTTGTCTTGTCATTGCTACAATTGGTCCACCTGCTCTACTATGAACTTTATCGCTTGACATGTGTTTTAATCGTTGATAATAAGTAGGTCCCATAAAGATACTGGTTTTCATTTGTTCTCCATTAATTCCACCATATAATACTTCATTCCCCATTCCTTCAAACCCTTGATTTTCAAGAATTTGAATAACGTCTTCAATTTTTGTTTCATTAAATCCTGTTCCATCACCATTATATCCAAGGAGACTACAAGATTTACCTAGAATACATTCAATCAATTGAGCAATTGTCATTCTACTTGGAACAGCATGCGGATTAATAATAATATCAGGTACGATACCATCTTTAGTAAATGGCATATCTTCTTGTAAATATGTCATTCCAACGGTGCCCTTTTGGCCATGTCTTGATGATACTTTATCACCAATCTCAGGATGTCTTATACTTCGCAGTCTTACTTTTGCGAATCGATATCCTTCACCATTAATTCCAATATAGTTAGAATCAATATATCCTGTTTCATTATTTTTGATACTTGTACTACTGTCTCTATAACTATATTCTTTATTATTTTTGATGGGCATGACTTTACCGATAATAATATCATTTTCATTTATTTTTGTACCTGGTTTTACAAAACCGTCTTCCTCTATTTTAGAATAATTACATGGTTTTGGGAATAATAATTTTTCTTTATCTGGTTTACAAAATACATCTTCTTCACCAGTTAATTGATTTTTTTCTTCTTCATTTTTATAAGTTCTATAAAATGTTGAATTAAATAATCCTCTATCGATTGCTGCTTGATTAATAATAACTGAATCTTCTTGATTATATCCAGTATATGTTGCTATTGCGACAATTGCATTGATACCATTTGGCATACTATTAAAATTAAAATATTTCATCATTTTTGTATTAACTAATGGTTTCTGTGGGTGATAAAGAATATGAGAAAATGTATCATATCTTTGATTTATATTTGTAGTATGTATACCTATTGCTTGTTTCCCCATTGCGGATTGATATGTATTTCTTGGTGATTGATTATGATTTAAGAAAGGAATACAAGATGCCAATGCTCCTAATATTAAACATGGATTAATTTCTGAATGTGTATAATCACAAGTTTTTTTATATTTTTTATAGTTCATTAGAACTAAACAGTTATTTATTTCAGATATGTCTATATATTCTAGTAATTTACCACCATGTGGTAAGAATAATTCAGACCATTTTAAATCTTTAATATTTTTATAATTTATATTTTTAAAACTTTTTGTCTTAAATAATGGGCGAATACATCTTCCACCATCTGAAAATATAAATATTGAATAATCTTTAATATTCCAATATATTGATGTATGAGGGTGAATATGACATTCTTCTCTCTTTTTTTTAAATAAATCGATTAATTTATCTGGGTCTTGTGTATAACCTAACCAATCTCCATTAATAAATACTTTAATATAATCTAATTTATTATAATCAAATACATTTAAATCTGTAAAATGGATAATAAAATCATTAATATAATTACGGATTATATTAGAAGGTATTAATTTAGTTATTTCACACATCATTGCGAAATTTTTTACAACACCAACTGATTGACCTTCGGGTGTTTCCGTTGGACAAACATATCCCCACTGAGTTGTATGTAATTTTCTAGGAGGAATTAATTTACCTGTATTATCTACAGGAGTTGATAATCTTCTTAAATGTGATAGAGTACTCATAAATGTTAATCTATTTAATACTTGTGAAACACCTTGTTTATTATTATTTGTTTTCATTCCCCAATTACCAGTAGCAAGTGCCCCTTTCAAAATATTTTCAATATAATTATGTTTAATAAGTTTATTAATATTTATTTCATTAATAATATCACAATAATTATCATTGATTGTCCAAATCCCCGAATTTACTTCTTTATTTATGAAATTTTTCATATCTTTAATGACTTTACTCATAGCTTGAATTGTTAAATTCCCTAGAAGAGTACCACTGGTATCAATACGTTTATTATAATAAGAATCTCTATCACAAGTTTTTTCAATACCTAGATAACATTTCAATAATTTATTTATCATTAAACCGGTGAAATATAATTTTGATAGTGAATCATTAAGATGTGGTAAATATTCTTTTTTTATGATATTTGAACAATAATTAATTTTCATATCCACAGAAAATGAATTATTATTATTAACATATTTACTCATATATTTGATTGCATCATATTCTGAACGATATTGACTAATATCAATTAATGAATTTTTTAGAATTTTAATCATCATTTTATCTATTTCTGAACCATTATTATCAATTATGAAATAAATAATTTCTTTATCTGATAAACATCCAAGTGCCTTAAATATTAACAGTCCTGGGATTTCTTGTTTAATATGAGGTAATGAAATAAATACACGATTATCATATTCATTTAATTTATCGGTTAATTTAAAAGATATTGTTTTACAAATACCATATGTTTTTTCATTTGTAGAGCGAACCTCGCTCATAAAACTATATTTTGATGAATTTTTCGATATTTTATGAACTTGGATAATATTTGATCCAATTTTTTCTTGTGAAATTAAAACTTTTTCATTTCCATTAATTATAAAATACCCACCTGGATCATATTGACATTCAGAGGGAATATCTGATTTATATGTACAATATTTGGACTTTACTATAATTGGTATTTTTGTAAATAAGACATTTTTAATATTTTTATTAGGTAGATTTATAATTTCATCATTTTCTTTTATTTTAATTTTTATTGTTAGATCTATATTTACTAATAAAGAATAAGTAAAATTTCTTAATCTAGCAGTATTGGGTGTCATTACTTTAGAGCAACCATTGTTTTCCGTATAATAGGGATTATCAATTTTAATATTATTAACTTCTAAATAAAGGGATTTTATTTTAGAATTTTCAGAAAATTCTAATTCTAATGGAAAGAATTGAGAAATAATTGTCGGAAATATATTATCTATAAAATCATCATATGATTCAATTTGATGCGCAGTTAAAATATTTTCTTGTTGAAAATATTTATCAATAATATTTTCAATACAATTATCATCTAACATTATGATTACTATTTATTTAATATTAAAACTTTAATTAGTTATCAAATTTTTATTATTTTAAAGCCAATTTTTTTATTTTTTCTCCTAAATCAATTGTATCAAAAATAGAATTGACAACTAATTCTTTTTCATTTAACTTATTTTCAATATATTCACTATGTTCTGGAAAAATATTATATGTCCTGCAATAAGATAATATATTTAAATATTTTTCTCTATAAACCTGATAATCAGATATTTTATTTTTATCACACGATTGTAATCCATATTTTTCAAATAATTTTTGTCCCTGAATAAATATAATAAAACATTGAATTGTTTGAGGATCTAATTGTAAATTATTAAGTTTAATATAATCAATAACTATTTTTAATGATTCTAATACAGTTATATTTTTCATATGATTTGTATTTTCTAAAATATATTTTTTGATATCCTCTTTTTGTTCTTTTTTATCATATTTAGGAATTAATATAGTATAATACATTAAAAGAACTAAATTATCTATAATATCACGTATTGTATTATCGGATTCTTCAAATGTATCAAAAAATAAAGTTCCCATAATATTAAATTTATTATGTTCAATACTCCAACAATATCCAAAATCATAAACAATTAATTTAGGATTAGTATCATCTGTTTCTTTAATTTTCCAATTACCCGGATGTAAATCTCCATGATTATAATTCTTTAACATTTGATTTGTTCTAATAAATAAATGAAATAAATTGACTATTTTATCTTTTTGATAATCATTTATTTTTGACTTTTCAAAAGAAATACCCTTTTCATAACTCATTATCAATATTTTAGAACTTATACGATATAATTCAGGTATAATTATAAATTGATTTTCTCTATATTCTTTATTAAAATATAATAAATGATTTGCTTCATTAATTAAATTACTCTGAATCTCAAAATCTTTTATAAATCCAAATACATCAAATGGAAAATAATTATCTTTTATTTTACGAATACAAGGAAAATATAATAATAGTTTTAGAAAATTTCTAAAAGTCGATATTTGTTCATTAATTTCAGGATGTAATACTTTCATAACTTCATTTCTTTTATTAATCTTATTATAGACAAGGTAAACTTGTCCCATACTACCTGAACCAATTATATCATTTATATCATATTTATCATCAAAATTTTCATTAAATTCACTATTAAATAATGTTTTAGTATAATTATCATCATGATTTGGACAATTTTCATAAAATGATTCCATTTTAATTAACCAATCAGGTTTATTTTCATTAATAATATCATTATTTTCAAGATAAATTAATTCTAATTTAGGAGTTATCCATTGACTAAATTTAATTGCAACTGCTCCACATTTTATGATTGAATTTTTGATATTATCCATTATAGTTAAATCATGATTATTCCTACTAGTATAATTATCATAATATTTTTTGATGTAATAAAACAACTGTAAATAAGAATAAATCGTTTTAAAAGATTTAAAACACATCTATATTATATTTACAATTATTATTTTAAATAATTCATTTAAACGGTTATGTTTATTTTAGTATATTAAAGTATATTAAAGTATTATTATAATTAATGGGTACATTACAAAAAAATATTAAAGATCTTATTTTTTTTTATGTGAAAACAAATTATGAAAAATATTTAGAAGATAATAGTATTAATACAATACCTGAAGATAAATTGTCTGATGTTATAAATACATTATACACACAAAGAAAAGATCATATTCAAATTTTTATTATAGATAGTCTTAAAGAACTTTTAAAAGAAGAATACCCTGGAGATCAAATAATAAAAAATATATTATTAAATATTTTTCAAGATGATGATTTATGTAGAAATCGTTTATTAGTTGAAATTCAGATGCATCAACAAAAAAAAAATAACGGTAAAATAGATTATAAAAAAATATTAAAATAAAATATAAGATTATAATAACATGGATATTAATTCACAAATTAATTCACTAATGGTTAAAAAAAGTCCCAAAAAAAAGAAAAAACTTAGTCCAACGACACAAAATTATATGAATTACCTCAATAAAGGAAAAAATGAAAAAAATGAAACTAAAATAAATTCAAAAAAAATAAAACTAAAAAGAAAAAGTCCTAAAGGAAATACTTTTAAAAAAATAAAGAAAAATAAAAAAGAAATTAAAGATATTAATGTTATTGAAAAAAAAATAAATGAAACTAAAAAAAAAGTGACTCCCAAAAAAGTGACTCCCAAAAAAGTGACTCCCAAAAAAGTGACTCCCAAAAAAGTGACTCCCAAAAAAGTGACTCC
>MDSZ01239275.1_pt1 | contig 30680 bp, 40 predicted proteins | sample 811201 | NCBI WGS metagenome assembly MDSZ01 (sample SAMN05326647, study PRJNA326480) | marine metagenome | isolation source: seawater | place: Indian Ocean: North | collected 2010 | reverse complement strand
GCTATGGAAGAAGGTTTAAGATTTGCAATTCGTGAAGGTGGACGAACAGTAGGTTCAGGAGTTGTTGTAAAAGTTGTTGAATAATTAATTACTTAGGCCAGTAGCTCAATTGGTAGAGTATCGGTCTCCAAAACCGAGGGTTGGGGGTTCGAAGCCCTCCTGGCCTGCCAATAAAGGAAAGTAGTAGAAGTGAATATAAATATTAAATTGAGTTTATCATTTTTACTCTTCGGAGCAGGTCTTGTCGGGTTTTATGTACTGTCTGGTGAGCCAATAGTGTTAAGGATACTATCTGTTCTTGTAGGTTTAGGTCTTGCAATTGCTGTTTTTTGGACCACCCCACAAGGTCAACAAGCTTTTGGTTTTTTGAATGATGCTATAACTGAGGCTAAGAAAGTAGTTTGGCCAACAAGAAAAGAAACATTTCAAATGACAATGATTGTTTTTATTTTAGTAGTTTTAACGGCTATTTTTCTAGCGTTTGTTGATATTAGCTTTTCATACATTATTAATATGATTTTGGGACGAGGATAATTGATGTCAAAAAGATGGTATGCAGTTCAAGCCTATTCGGGTTATGAAAAAATTGTGCAGAAGAGCTTACTAGAAAGAATTCAACAATCTGAATTAAATGATCAATTTGGCGATATATTGGTTCCAGTTGAAGAAGTTGTAGAGATGAAAGCTGGTCAAAAAACCCTGAGTGAGCGCAGGTTGTACCCAGGATATGTTTTAGTGCAAATGGATATGAATGATGATAGTTGGCATTTAGTAAGAAGTACACCCAAAGTGACAGCATTTATTGGCGGATCAGCTCAAAAACCGACGCCGATAAAAGACAAAGAAGTAGATATTATTCTACAAAGAATGGATGACAGCAAAGTGAATCCGACACAGAAGATGACTTTTGAGGTTGGAGAGTCTGTAAGGGTATTAGATGGCCCATTTAAAGATTTTTCTGGTTCAGTAGAAGAAATTAATTACGAGAAAAGTAAGCTTAGAGTTTCGGTAGTAATTTTTGGTCGAGCAACACCTGTCGAGTTAGAGTTCGGACAAATAGAAAAAGAAGTTTAGATTAAACTTGGGAGCTTTCTTAAGAAAGCGTTTGCACCAATAATTTAGGAGAAAAAAATGGCAAAGAAAATTGAAGGCTATATTAAACTTCAAATTCCTGCGGGTAAAGCAAACCCTAGCCCACCTGTTGGCCCAGCTCTCGGTCAGCGTGGATTAAATATTATGGATTTTTGCAAAGCATTTAATGCTGCAACACAAAGTATGGAACCTGGATTACCTATACCTGTGGTAATAACAGCTTTTTCTGATAAGAGCTTCACTTATATAATGAAGACTCCACCTGCATCAATATTGATCAAAAAAGCAGCAAAAGTAAGTAAAGGTTCAGGAGTTCCTCATACTGAGAAAGTTGGAAAAATTACGCGAGCACAAGCTGAGGAAATTGCTAAAACAAAACAACCAGATTTAACAGCAGCAGACATGGACGCAGCTGTTAGAACTATTGCTGGAAGTGCAAGAAGTATGGGTATTGAAGTGGAGGGCCAGTAATATGGGTGTTAGTAAAAGAATGAAATTAATAACTGATTCTGTTGATCGTGATAAGTTATATTCCGTTAATGATGGTTTGGCTCTTATTAAGGATACAGCTAAGGCCAAATTTGATGAATCAGTTGATGCATCAGTAAATCTAGGAATTGATGCTAAAAAATCAGATCAATCAGTTAGAGGATCGATTGTACTTCCGAACGGCACAGGAAAGACAACTCGTGTTGCTGTGTTTGCCCAAGGAGATGCAGCAGAGGCCGCAAAAAAAGCTGGTGCAGATATTGTGGGATATGAGGATCTTGCTGAAAAAATAAAGGCAGGTGAAATGAATTTTGATGTTGTAATTGCAACGCCAGATTCAATGAAAATATTAGGCCCATTGGCACAAATTTTAGGACCAAGAGGTTTAATGCCTAATCCTAAAGTAGGAACTGTAACTCCTGATACTGGTAAAGCAGTTAAAAATGCTAAGGCAGGACAAGTTCAATATAGAACAGATAAAGCTGGAATTATACATTGTACTATTGGCAGAGCATCATTCTCTGTGGATCATTTGCAAGCAAATTTAATAGCATTAATGGATGCAATTAACAAAGCTAAGCCAACAGGAACAAAAGGGATTTTTATAAAAAAAATATCGATTTCGAGCACTATGGGTGCTGGAATAAAAATCGATCAAGCAAGTTTAACGTTTTAAAGAATTTATGAGGTTTACCTCATATTAAGTGCTTTGGGCTCGTGAAGTATTGCGAGGTTATCAAAGACCGTAGGTACGAAAGTTTAATTTAAATAATTAAGCCTACGCAGATGGCGGTACCCTAAGGGATAGCATCCTGATAGCGGGCATCGTTTTTTTGGTATTAATTTTTTTATTAATACTTTTATTAACGTAAGGAGAAGACCTTGAGTCTGAATCTTGATGAAAAAAAGGCAGTGGTTGCTGAAGTTAGCAAGCAAATCGAAAATGCCCAAGCAATGATTCTCGCTGAGTATCGTGGAGTAGGTGTTGAGGATATGACAAGCCTGAGAGCCAAAGCTAGGAATTCTGGTGTGTATTTGAAGGTGCTTAAGAATAAGTTGGTAAAAAGAGCAGTTGAAGATACATCATTTTCTTCATTAGCTGAAGAAATGGTTGGCCCATTAGTATTTGGTATATCGGAAGACCCAGTGGCAGCAGCTAAAGTATTAAATGACTTTGCTAAAGAAAATGATTTGTTTGTAATCAAAACAGGAGCAATGCCAAACGAAAGGTTAGATGTTAATGCAATTAAAGCATTAGCCTCATTGCCAAGTCGCGAAGAATTACTTGCAAAATTATTGGGAACTATGCAAGCACCCGTTGCAAAATTTGTACGTACTTTGAATGAAGTGCCATCAAAATTTGTCAGGGGAGTAGCTGCAGTAAGAGACCAAAAACCTGCATAAAATTTTAGCGTTAAGGCTTACTTAAACTATTAGGAGTGAATAAATATGGCTATCTCAAAAGAAGATATCTTAGAAGCAATTGGTTCAATGTCAGTTTTAGATTTATCAGAACTGATTAAGGAAATGGAAGAAAAATTTGGTGTTTCAGCAGCAGCAGCAGCAGTTGCAGCGCCAGCAGCAGGCGGTGCAGCAGCAGGCGGTGAAGCAGCTGAAGAAAAGTCTGAGTTTGATCTTCATTTAACAGGTGTAGGTGAAAATAAAGTTAATGTTATTAAAGCCGTTAGAGAAATCACAGGTCTTGGCCTAAAAGAGGCAAAAGATATTGTTGACGCAGCACCAAAGGTTGTTAAAGAAACATTAGATAAGGCTTCAGCTGACGAAGCTTTGAAAAAATTAACTGATGCTGGCGCAACTGCTGAGCTGAAATAGTTAATTCTTATGTTAAGGCTGAATCTTAAGTATTTATAGATTCAGCCTTACTTTATTTAATAAAAGTGTTTATATATGAAAAAATTTGAATGAGTTTTTTCTTATATAAATTGTTAATACTGGAGATGCTATGAGCTATTCGTTTACTGAGAAAAAACGTATTAGAAAAAGTTTTGCTAAAAGAGAAAAAGTACTCGATATCCCATATCTTTTAGCTATGCAGCTTGAGTCCTATAAAGACTTCCTTCAAAGAGAAGTTAAAGTTGAAGATCGAGAAAATTCAGGTCTTGAATCAACATTCAATACTCTATTCCCGATATCGAGTCATTCAGGCAATGCAAAGCTTGATTATGTTAGCTACAATCTTGGAGATGAAGTTTTTGATGTTAAAGAATGCCAACAACGTGGATTAACATATGCCGTCCCATTGAGAGTAAAAGTGCGCTTAACAATAATGGATAAAGAGGCTTCAGAACCAACAATTAAGGAAGTTAAAGAACAAGAAGTTTACATGGGTGAAATTCCCCTAATGACTCAAAATGGATCGTTTGTTATAAATGGTACTGAGAGAGTTATTGTTTCTCAATTACATAGAAGTCCTGGTGTCTTTTTTGAGCATGACAGAGGAAAGACGCATAGCTCTGGAAAATTATTATTCTCAGCAAGAGTTATACCTTATAGAGGATCATGGCTTGATTTTGAATTTGATCCTAAAGATTATTTATACTTTAGGATAGATAGAAGAAGAAAAATGCCAGTTTCGACTTTACTTAAAGCTTTAGGACTGTCATCTGATGAAATTCTTTCAACTTTTTATGACTTTGATACATTTGAGGTCAAATCAAATACTTTTAATTTCCATTTCGTTCCAGAAAGACATCGAGGTGAAATTGCTAAGCAGGATATTAAAGATAAAAAAGGTAAAACAATAATTACCAAAGATAAACGTATAACTGTGAAGCATATTAGAGAGATTGAAAAAGCAGGAATTAAATCCATAGTGGTTGATCCAGAGTTTTTAATCGGTAAAAAAATTGCAAAATCAATTATTGATACTGAAAGCGGAGAAGTATTAATTGATACAAATACAGAAATTACAGAAGAATTGATAGAAAAAATCTTAGATCTTAAAATAAAACAATTTAATACCTTGTATTCTAATGATTTAGATCACGGAGATTTTCTATCACAAACCCTTGCCTCTGATGATGTACCAGATCAATATAGCGCAAAGGTTGCTATTTACAGAATGATGCGACCTGGAGAACCACCTACAGAAGATTCTGTTCAATCTTTATTTGAAGGGTTATTTTTCAATGCAGATCGTTATGATTTATCTAATGTAGGAAGAATGAAGTTTAACAGAAGAGCTTTTCCAAAAGTCTATGATCAATATGCTAGCTGGCTTAAAAGATTTTATGATCAAGCAGGAAGTAAAGAAGAAACAGGAGAGGGTATATTATCTAATCAAGATATACTTGCTGTTATTGGCCTTTTAATTGAATTAAGAAATGGAAGAGGTGAAATTGATGACATTGATCATCTTGGAAATAGACGTATTAGATCTGTTGGTGAACTTGTTGAGAATCAATTTAGAACAGGTTTAGTCAGAGTTGAGAGAGCTGTAAAAGAGAGACTAGGTCAAGCAGAAGCTGATAATCTAATGCCTCATGATTTAATTAATTCGAAGCCAATTTCCAGTGCTATTAGAGAATTTTTTGGCTCCTCACAACTTTCACAGTTTATGGATCAGACAAATCCGTTGTCTGAGATTACTCATAAAAGGCGTGTTTCAGCTTTAGGCCCTGGTGGCTTAACTAGAGAAAGAGCTGGTTTTGAAGTAAGAGATGTTCATTCAACTCATTATGGAAGGGTTTGTCCAATTGAAACTCCTGAGGGGCCAAATATTGGGTTAATAAACTCATTAGCTTTATTTGCAAGAACAAATAAATATGGGTTTCTGGAAACTCCATACAGAAAAGTTAAGGGCGGTAAAGTAACAGCAGATATCGAGTATTTATCTGCAATTGAGGAAAGTGACTTTACTATTGCACAAGCAAATTCTGAGCTTGGCTCAAATGGTAAATTTAAAGAAGAGCTTGTTTCTTCAAGATTTAAAAATGAATTTACAATGACTGGTAGTGATGAAATTAATTATATGGATGTAGCTCCAGGACAAATTGTTTCTGTTGCTGCATCATTGATACCTTTTCTTGAACATGATGACGCAAATCGTGCACTGATGGGCGCAAATATGCAAAGACAGGCTGTGCCTTGTTTGAGAGCTGAGAAAGCTCTTGTTGGAACCGGAATTGAAAGAACTGTTGCCATGGATTCAGGTACCACTGTTCAGGCCAAAAGAGGAGGTATTGTTGATTATGTTGATTCAAACAGAATTGTAGTCAAAGTTAATGAAAAAGAAACCTCGCAAGATGGAATTGGTGTTGATATTTATAATTTAATTAAATATACAAGATCTAATCAAAATACTAATATTAATCAAAAACCCCTTGTAAGGATCGGAGACAGAATAGATCGTGGAGCAGTGATTGCTGACGGAGCCTCAACAGACTTAGGAGAGCTTGCACTTGGACAAAATATGCTTGTTGGTTTTATGCCATGGAACGGATATAACTTTGAAGATTCTATTTTAATTTCAGAGCGTGTTGTATCTGATGATAGGTATACCTCGATTCATATTGAAGAGTTGTCTGTAGTTGCACGAGATACCAAACTTGGACCTGAAGAAATAACTCAGGATATTTCAAATTTATCTGAAAGAATGATTGGTCGTTTGGATAACGCAGGAATAATATTCATTGGTGCAGAAGTTGAAGCTGGAGACGTACTGGTAGGTAAAGTTACACCAAAAGGAGAAACACAATTAACTCCTGAAGAAAAGTTGTTGAGAGCTATTTTTGGTGAAAAAGCATCTGATGTTAAAGATACCAGCCTTAGAGTTCCATCAGGAATGACTGGGACGGTTATAGATGTTCAAGTCTTTACTAGGGAGGGAATTGATAGAGATGATAGAGCGGAACAAATTATCAGTGACCAGCTTGCAGCTTACAAAAAAGATCTTGCAGATCAGTTAAGAATAGTTGAGCAAGATATTTTTGGACGTATTGAAAAAATCCTTATCAATAAGGTTGCTATTGGAGGACCTAAAGGTATTAAAAAGGGAATTAAACTTACACAAGATAAATTAAATGAACTAAGTAAATACGAATGGTTTGATATAAGAATAGGTGATGATAAAGATTCAAAACAACTTGAAGCAATGAAGGAAAACTTTAATTTTGCTAAAAAAGAATTTGATAATCGTTTTGAGGAAAAGAAAAGAAAATTAACGCAAGGTGATGAGCTTCCTCCAGGGGTTCAAAAGATGGTTAAGGTTTATTTAGCAGTCAAGAGAAGAATACAGCCTGGAGATAAAATGGCTGGCCGTCATGGTAATAAAGGGGTAATTTCGAAAATTGCTCCAGTTGAGGATATGCCATATATGGCGGATGGGAAAACCTTAGATATTTGTCTCAATCCATTAGGCGTACCATCCCGAATGAATATCGGACAGATACTGGAGGTTCACTTGGGTTGGGCAGCAAAGGGATTGGGAGATCGCATTGATGAGATGATGAAGAATAAAACTAATATCTTGGAAGTTAAAAAATTTCTTGGAAAAATTTACAACAAATCCTCTGGGAAAGCTGAGGATATTGATAGCCTTAAGGATAACGAAATTAAGGAATTGGCAACAAACCTCTCTTCAGGCGTGCCTTTTGCAACCCCAGTTTTTGATGGCGGAGCAGAATCAGACATACAACAAATGCTTGATCTCGCATACCCTGATGATAGTGAACATACCAAGATACTTAAATTTGCAGCAAACAAAACGCAGGTTCAGCTTTATGATGGGCGAACTGGTGATCCTTTCGAAAGGCCAGTAACTGTTGGTTACATGCATGTACTTAAACTTCATCATTTAGTCGATGACAAAATGCATGCTCGTTCAACTGGACCATACTCTTTGGTAACTCAGCAGCCACTAGGAGGAGAAGCACAGTTTGGTGGCCAAAGATTTGGTGAGATGGAGGTCTGGGCATTAGAAGCATATGGTGCATCTTACACATTACAGGAAATGCTAACTGTGAAGTCCGATGATGTAATGGGAAGAACAAAAGTTTATGAAAATATTGTTAAGGGAGAGCATAAAATCGATGCTGGTATGCCAGAGTCATTTAATGTTCTTACGAAAGAAATTCGTTCTTTAGCAATCGATATTGACCTTGATAGAAACTAGGAGATAAGATATGAAAGCATTATTAGATCTGTTTAAACAAACTACTCAGTCTGAAGAGTTTGATGCAATTAAAATTGCTTTGGCTTCTCCTGAAAAAATTAGGTCATGGTCATTTGGTGAAGTTAAGAAGCCAGAAACTATAAACTATAGAACATTCAAACCTGAGCGAGACGGTTTATTTTGTGCAAAGATTTTTGGTCCAGTTAAGGATTATGAATGTTTGTGTGGAAAATATAAGCGTTTAAAACATAGAGGTGTTATTTGCGAAAAGTGTGGAGTTGAAGTCACTCTGTCAAAGGTTCGTAGAGAAAGAATGGGACATATTGATTTAGCTAGTCCTGTTGCACATATTTGGTTTCTTAAAAGTCTTCCTAGTAGATTAGGAATGGTTTTAGATATACCACTTAGAGATATTGAGAGAGTTCTTTACTTCGAAGCTTATATGGTTGTTGATCCTGGAATGACTCCTTTGACAAGAGGCCAACTTCTTACAGAGGATGATTATATTGCTAAAGCTGAAGAATTTGGTGACGAATTCACAGCTGTCATGGGAGCAGAAGGCGTAAAAGACTTATTAAGATCTATAAATATTACAGCTGAAATTGATAAAATGACAACTGAAATGGAATCAACTGGCTCCGAAGCGAAAATAAAGAAAATTGCAAAACGATTGAAAGTGCTTGAAGCTTTTCAAAAATCTGGGATAAAACCAGAATGGATGATTTTAGATATTTTACCGGTATTACCTCCAGAGTTAAGACCATTAGTTCCTTTAGATGGAGGTAGATTTGCAACTTCTGACCTTAATGATCTTTATCGAAGAGTTATTAATCGTAACAATAGGCTCAGAAGACTATTAGATCTTAGGGCCCCAGAAATTATAGTTAAAAATGAAAAAAGAATGCTTCAGGAATCTGTAGATTCTCTGCTCGATAATGGCAGAAGAGGCAAGGTCATGACAGGTGCAAATAAAAGACCACTTAAGTCATTGGCTGATATGATAAAAGGAAAAGGGGGAAGATTTAGACAAAACCTCTTAGGAAAAAGAGTTGATTATTCCGGAAGATCAGTTATTGTTGCTGGCCCTCAACTTAAGCTTCATCAATGTGGCTTACCAAAAAAAATGGCATTAGAATTATTTAAACCGTTTATTTTTAACAAATTAGAATTACTTGGTCTTGCTACCACAATTAAAGCAGCTAAGAAGAAAGTAGAGGAGGAAGGCCCTGAGGTATGGGATATCTTGGAGGATGTTATTCGTGAACATCCAGTATTATTAAATAGGGCACCAACGCTTCATAGACTCGGCATTCAAGCTTTTGAGCCAGTATTAATTGAAGGTAAAGCAATTCAGTTGCATCCATTGGTCTGCGCAGCCTTTAATGCAGATTTTGATGGCGATCAAATGGCTGTTCATGTTCCTCTCTCTTTGGAGGCACAAATGGAGGCAAGAACTCTTATGCTAGCTTCCAACAATGTTTTATCTCCTGCTAATGGTGAACCTATTATTGTTCCTTCACAGGATATTGTTCTGGGCCTATATTATATGACTAGAGAGAAATTAGCTGCAAAAGGCGAAGGAATGAAATTTGCAGATATAAACGAAGCTCGAAGAGCATATGATCAAGGTATTGTTGATCTTCATGCTCGAGTAACCGTTAGGATTGAAGAATATGAATTGAATTTTGATAATAGCAAAACTCTTAAAGTAAATAGGTATGAAACTACTGTAGGAAGAGCCCTTCTTTCAGAAATACTTCCACATGGATTGGCCTTTGAAAATATTAATAAATCGTTAAAGAAAAAAGAAATTTCAAAATTAATTAATGTGAGCTTCAGAAAATTAGGTATTAAAGATACAGTTATCTTAGCAGACCAACTTATGTATACGGGGTATAAGTTTGCTACAAAAGCAGGTATGTCCGTTACTGTTCATGATATGTTGGTTCCAGCAGAGAAAATTGATTTAATTTCTGATGCGGATCGAGAGGTCCAAGAAATTGAGGATCAATATGCATCAGGCCTTGTTACCCAAGGTGAAAGGTATAACAAAGTAGTAGATATTTGGGGGCGTGCTGGCGATAAAATTGCTGATGCAATGATGATGCAATTAAAAGAAGAACTAGTTCTTGGAGAAGATGGTAAATCTATTAAAGATGAAAAAGGAAATGATTTAAAGCAGGAGTCTTTTAATGCTATTTATATGATGGCAGATTCAGGCGCTAGGGGCTCTGCAGCGCAAGTAAGACAATTAGCAGGCATGAGAGGGCTAATGGCTCGTCCTGATGGATCAATTATTGAAACTCCAATTAAAGCAAATTTTAGAGATGGTTTAAATGTTCTACAATATTTTATTTCTACTCATGGAGCAAGGAAAGGACTTGCCGACACAGCTTTAAAAACTGCTAATTCAGGTTATCTAACAAGGCGCCTGGTTGATGTGACTCAAGATCTTGTAGTACAAGAGCACGATTGTGGTACGCAAGATGGCTTATTCACTAAAGCACTTATTAAAGGTGGAGAGATTGTTGAGCCTCTTGGAGATCGAATACTTGGAAGAGTAAGCGCAATAGATATAATTAATCCAGAAAGCCAAGAAATTTTATACCCAGCTGGGACATTATTAGCTGAAGATGAAGTTGAAAAAATAGAAAGTTTGGGTATTGATGAAGTTAAAGTTAGAACAGCATTAACTTGTACTACAAGATATGGAATTTGTGCTAAATGTTATGGCCGTGATCTCGGAAGAGGTAATTTAATTAATCAAGGTGAATCTGTGGGCGTAATAGCAGCCCAATCAATTGGTGAGCCAGGAACTCAGCTTACAATGAGAACTTTCCATATTGGTGGAGCGGTATCAAGAGCTGCTTCAGTTAGCCAGATTGAAGGAAAATCATCAGGTATTGTTAGATTCACCTCAACAATGAGATATGTGACTAATGCAAGGGATGAAAAAGTAGTTATTTCAAGAAATGGTGAATTTTTAATTGAGGACGATTCGGGTAGGGAAAGAGAAAGACACAAAGTCCCTTATGGCGCAACTCTTTTAGTGAATGATTCTAAACCTATCAAAGTTGGTGAGGTAATGGCAACATGGGACCCACATACAAGGCCAATTATTTCTGAGTATGCTGGAAAGGTTAAGTTTGAAAATGTTGAGGAAGGTATTACTGTCTCTAAACAAATAGATGAAGTAACTGGATTATCATCATTAGTTGTTATCGAGGCTAAAGCAAAGGCAGGACAATCAAAAGGAACAAGACCTCAGATAAAATTATTGGATGATAAAGGCAAGGAAGTTAAGTTAGAATCATCTGAGAACTCAGTAAATGTTACTTTCCAGTTAGGCTATATTATTACCGTAGCTGACAATCAGGATGTTCAGGTTGGTGATGTTTTAGCAAGGATCCCTCAAGAATCATCTAAAACAAGGGATATAACTGGTGGTTTACCAAGAGTGGCAGAGCTATTTGAAGCACGTTCACCAAAAGATGCTGGAGTTCTAGCTGAGCTTACTGGAACAGTATCCTTCGGTAAAGATACAAAAGGTAAACAGAGGTTAGTTATTACAAATTCTGATGGTGACGCTAAAGAATTTTTAATTCCAAAAGATAAACATATCACTGCTCATGATGGCCAAATCGTCACGCAAGGCGAAGTTATTGTGGATGGGCCAGCGGATCCAGCTGATATTTTAAGACTTCAAGGCAGAGAAGCATTAGCTAGATATATTATCGATGAAGTTCAAGATGTCTATCGACTTCAAGGTGTAAAAATTAATGATAAACATATTGAGGTAATTGTGAGGCAAATGCTTAGAAGGGTTAGGATCACTGATAAAGGAGATACTAATTTTATTCCAGGAGAAGAATTAGAGAGAGCAGAAGTTTTAACAACCAATGAATCAATTTTAAAGGAAGAAAAGAAACCAGCTAAGTTTGAATATATTTTAAAAGGAATAACAAAGGCCTCACTAGCAACTGATTCATTCATTTCAGCTGCATCATTCCAAGAAACTACACGAGTTTTAACGGAAGCAGCTATTTTAGGTAAAAGAGATGAGTTACGAGGTCTTAAAGAAAATGTGATTGTAGGTAGGTTAATACCTGCAGGATCTGGCATGGCACATCACTCAAACAGAAAAGAAGCAGCAAGGATTAAGGCTGAAGAATCTGAAAAAAGTGCGGAAATGACAAGCTTAGAGAAAGCTGAAGCAATTTTTGCTCCTGATGAAGAGGCTGAACCTAAGACAGAGACCGGGACAAATCTTGGAGATAGTCCTGAAATAGAGATACCAGCCGAATAAATTTTGGTTGACAATATGTCAGAAGCAAAATACAATTCTCGCCTTTTCAACGTAAGTGTGAAAAGGATGATTTTTATAACATTTAAAATAAATAAGGATAGGTAATGCCTACAGTTAATCAGCTAATTCGAAAGCCAAGAAAGAGAATTATTGAAAAAAGTAAGGTTCCCGCATTAGAGGCTTCCCCCCAAAAAAGGGGTGTTTGTACTCGTGTATATACTACAACACCAAAGAAACCTAATTCGGCCTTAAGAAAAGTTGCAAAAGTAAGACTTACAACTGGTTACGAAGTAATCAGTTATATTGGTGGGGAGGGACATAATCTTCAAGAGCACTCTGTTGTCTTACTTCGTGGAGGTCGAGTTAAAGATCTTCCTGGTGTTAGATATCATATGGTTCGAGGAAGTCTTGATACTGCAGGAGTTAAAGACAGAAGACAATCACGCTCAAAATATGGCGCAAAACGCCCAAAAGAAGCTTAATTAAATTTTAAAGGTTATTTGATATGCCAAGAAGAAGAGAAGTCCCCAAAAGAGAGATCCTACAAGACCCAAAGTTTGGAAGCCAAGAGGTTTCCAAGTTTGTTAATGTTTTAATGGTTAGCGGTAAAAAATCAGTTGCTGAAAGGATTATTTATGGAGCCTTTGACCAAGTTAAAACTAAAAGTGGTAAAGATCCTATAGAAGTATTTTCATTAGCTATAGATAATCTTAGACCATTAGTAGAAGTGAAGAGCAGAAGAGTTGGTGGGGCAAATTATCAAGTTCCAGTTGAAGTTAGACCTCAAAGAAGATCTGCACTTGCTATGCGATGGCTTAAAGAGGCGGCGATCAAAAGAGGTGAAAAATCAATGGATCTAAGATTAGCTGCAGAAATTTTAGAAGCATCTGAAAATAAAGGTGCTGCTATGAAGAAAAGAGAAGAAGTGCACAGAATGGCTGAGGCAAACAAGGCTTTTTCACATTTCCGTTTTTAATTTAATAAGAATAAGGTAAATTAAGTGGCTCGTAAAACCCCCATAAATAGATATAGAAACATTGGCATCAGTGCTCACATTGATGCTGGAAAAACTACTACTACTGAGAGAATACTTTTGTATACAGGTATTACACACAAAATTGGTGAAGTTCATGATGGTGCAGCAACAATGGATTGGATGGAACAAGAACAGGAGAGAGGTATTACAATTACTTCAGCAGCGACAACTTGTTTCTGGAGTGGAATGGGACAACAATTTGATGAGCATAGGATTAATATAATAGACACTCCTGGGCATGTGGATTTTACCATTGAAGTAGAGAGATCAATGCGTGTTCTTGATGGCGCATGTATGGTTTATTGTGCTGTAGGTGGAGTTCAACCTCAGTCAGAAACAGTTTGGAGACAAGCAAATAAATATCAAGTTCCTAGAATGGCTTTTGTTAACAAAATGGATAGAGCAGGCGCAGATTTCTTTAAATGTCATGATCAGATGAAATCTAGACTAAAAGCCAATCCAATTCCAATTCAAGTTCCTATTGGTGCAGCAGAGACATTTACTGGTGTAGTTGATTTAGTTAAGATGAAAGAGATAATTTGGAATGAGGCAGATAATGGCGTTACCTTTGAGTATAAAGATATAAGAGATGAATTAAAGGATGAATGCCAAAAATGGCGAGACAATATGCTTGAGTCCGCAGCAGAGGCAAATGAGGACTTAATGAATAAGTATTTAGAATCTGGTGATTTATCAGAGGATGAAATAAAGCAAGGTTTAAGAATTAGAACAATAAGTAATGAGATTGTACCAATGTTATGTGGATCGGCTTTTAAGAACAAGGGTGTGCAAGCCATGCTTGACTCTGTAATTGAATTAATGCCCTCACCTATTGATGTCCCTGCTATTAATGGTGTAGATGAACAAGACAAACCAGTTACGCGAGAGGCATCTGATAATACTGATTTTTCTGCATTGGCATTTAAAATAATGACAGATCCATTTGTTGGACAACTTATATTTTTCAGAGCTTACTCAGGAGTTGTGAATGCTGGAGACACTATTTATAACCCCGTAAAAGGAAAAAAGGAAAGAATTGGTCGAATTTTGCAAATGCACGCAAATAATCGAGAAGAAATTAAAGAAGTAAGGGCTGGTGATATTGCAGCTGCTGTTGGTTTAAAAGATGTTACAACTGGCGATACTCTCTGCAATGAAAAAGCTGCAGTTATTCTTGAACGTATGGTTTTTCCAGATCCTGTTATTCATGTTGCGGTCGAGCCAAAAACGAAAGCAGATCAAGAAAAAATGGGTATAGCTCTCGGAAGATTAGCACAAGAAGACCCATCTTTTAGAGTGAAAACTGACGAGGAAACAAACCAAACTATTATTTCAGGTATGGGAGAATTACATCTTGAAATTCTAGTAGATAGAATGAAAAGAGAATTTGCAGTTGATGCAAATATCGGTTCACCACAGGTTGCTTATAGAGAGGCAATTAAAAAGTCTGTGGAGCAAGAAGGTAAATTTGTTAAGCAATCCGGAGGTAAAGGCCAATATGGTCATGTAAATTTAAGGATTGAGCCTAACGAAACTGGAAAAGGCTATGAGTTTATTGATGAAATTAAAGGTGGAGCTGTTCCGAGAGAATTTATTCCAGCTGTGGATAAAGGACTCAAAGAAACAATTAAAGCTGGTGTTCTTGCAGGTTACCCAATTGAAGATGTTAAAGTAACACTTTATGATGGTTCATATCATGATGTTGACTCAAATGAGAATGCGTTTAAAATGGCTGCTTCATTTGCATTTAAAGATGGATGTAAGAAAGCAGACCCAATTCTCTTAGAACCTATGATGGCTGTTGAGGTTGAAACACCTGAAGAATACATGGGTGATATTATGGGTGATTTATCTTCAAGACGTGGAATTGTTCAAGGTATGGAAGATAATGCAACTGGAAAGGTTATAAGAACTGAAGTTCCATTAGCAGAAATGTTCGGATACTCGACTGTTGTAAGATCACTTTCGCAAGGTCGTGCTACTTACTCAATGGAATTTAAACATTATGCGGAAGCACCTAGAAATATTGCTGATGCAGTGATTAACAAACAATAATATTTAAGAGAATAAAGGAAAAAGATTATGGCTAAAGGTAAATTTGAGCGTACCAAACCACATGTTAACGTAGGTACCATTGGTCACGTTGACCATGGTAAAACCACACTTACTGCCGCGATTTCGACAGTACTAACCAAAAAATTTGGTGGCGATAAAAAAGATTTCGCTGAAATTGATTCAGCACCAGAAGAAAAAGCACGTGGTATAACCATTAATACGTCACATGTAGAATACGAAACAGAAACCCGTCATTATGCTCACGTTGATTGCCCTGGCCACGCTGATTATGTAAAAAATATGATTACTGGTGCCGCTCAAATGGATGGTGCAATTCTTGTTTGTTCTGCTGCTGACGGACCAATGCCACAAACTCGTGAGCATATTCTTTTATCTCGCCAAGTTGGCGTTCCACATATTGTGGTATTCCTCAATAAAGCCGATATGGTAGATGACAAAGAGCTATTGGAGCTTGTTGAAATGGAAGTACGTGAACTATTAAGTAAATATGATTTCCCTGGTGATGATATTCCTATTGTTATGGGTTCTGCATTAAAGGCATTGGAGGGAGATACTTCAGATATTGGTGAACCAGCTATCCTAAAATTAGCTGAAGCATTAGATAGCTACATACCAGAACCTAAGCGTGCTGTTGATGGTGATTTCTTAATGCCAGTCGAGGATGTGTTCTCTATTTATGGAAGAGGTACTGTTGTAACAGGTCGTGTGGAAAGAGGAATTGTGAAAGTTAACGAAGAAATTGAAATTGTAGGATTAAAACCATCTGAAACAACAACATGTACTGGTGTTGAAATGTTCCGCAAGCTTCTTGATCAAGGTCAAGCTGGGGATAATGTTGGCGTATTACTTCGTGGTACAAAACGTGAAGACGTTGAACGCGGTCAAGTGCTGTGTAAACCAGGATCAATTAAGCCACATACAAAATTTACAGCAGAAATTTATTGCTTAAGTAAAGATGAAGGTGGACGTCATACTCCATTCTTTAATGGATACAGACCTCAGTTTTATTTTAGAACAACAGACGTAACAGGTGCAGTGGAATTGCCAGAAGGTACAGAAATGGTGATGCCTGGAGATAACGTATCTATTACAGCAACACTAATTGCACCAATCGCTATGGAAGAAGGTTTAAGATTTGCAATTCGTGAAGGTGGACGAACAGTAGGTTCAGGAGTTGTTGTAAAAGTTGTTGAATAAATATTAAGTTAATATATAAAAATATCTTGAGATAGATATTCGTTCTTTAAAGGGTTTTAAAAATGGTTAGTCAAAAAATAAGAATTAGATTGAAGGCTTTCGATTACAAGTTAATCGATCAGTCTGCTCAAGAGATCGTAGATACAGCAAAGCGAACTGGAGCAGTAGTTAAAGGACCTATTCCTCTTCCTACTAGAATAGAACGTTTTGATTTATTAAGATCTCCACATGTTAATAAAAAAGCTAGAGATCAATTTGAGATTAGAACTCATCAAAGACTGATGGATATTTTAGACCCTACAGACAAGACAGTTGATGCTTTAATGAAGTTAGATTTAGCTGCAGGTGTTGATGTAGAAATTAAGTTGTAAAAAACAGATGCGTTGTATATAATAGCGCTCTTTTAAGAAGTCAATCAATTGTAATTGACTTTTAACTAATAATAAATAAGGAATTGACCATGAGCTTAGGGCTTATTGGTCGCAAGGTTGGCATGACTAGAGTATTTACTGCTGAAGGCGTAAGCGTTCCAGTAACTGTTCTTGAGGTTATACCAAATCGTGTGACACAAATTAAAAATACTAATTCAGATGGCTATAATAGTCTTCAGCTTGCTTACGGTATATCAAAATCAAATAAGCTGAACAAATCTGAAATTGGTCATTATGCTAAAACTTCTACTGAGGCAGGATTGGGTCTTTACGAGCAAAGATTATCTGAAGATGAAGCCACCAATTACACTATCGATTCTCAACTATCCGTTGAGATATTTCAAGTTGGACAAAAAGTCGATGTTACTGGAACAACCATTGGTAAAGGTTTCCAGGGACCAATTAAAAGACATCATTTCAGTTCAAATAGAGCGACACACGGTGTTTCTATTTCACACAATTCACATGGTTCAACAGGACAATGTCAAGACCCAGGAAGAGTTTTCCCTGGAAAAAAGATGGCTGGACATTTAGGCGATAAAAAAAGAACAACTCAAAATTTAGAAGTTATAAGAGTCGACTCCCCAAGAAACCTCCTTTTAATTAAAGGCGCGGTTCCAGGTTCAAAAGGATCGGATGTTTTGATAAAACCTGCTATTAAATCTTTAGGGGCTAATTAATGGAATTTAAGATCCTTGATAAGTTAGGTAAAGTTTCAAAGAAAACTCATAAAGTATCAGATGCTATATTTGGTATTGATTTCAATGAATCTTTAATTCATCAAATAGTAACCTCTTATATGAGTAATGGTCGTTCTGTTACCCGTGCTCAAAAAACACGATCAGAGGTTAAGCACAGTACAAGAAAACCATTCCGCCAAAAAGGAACGGGCAACGCTCGAGCTGGTATGACTTCAAGTCCAATATGGAGAAGTGGTGGCAGAGCTTTCCCTAATAGGCCGGATGAAAACTACACACATAAAATAAACAAAAAGGCTTACAGAGCTGGTATGAAGTCAATTTTATCTGAACTTGTTAGACAAAAAAGATTATCAATTATTGAAGAGTTTAAAGTTGACACTCCAAAAACCAAGAAATTTGTCGAGAAAATTAAAACTCTTGGTATAGAAGATAATGTTCTTGTTCTAATAGATGCTTTTGATGAGAACTTATACCTTTCATCAAGGAACCTTACTAATGCTTTGGTTGTAGAGGCAAAATATGCTGATCCAGTTAGTTTGGTTCATTTTTCAAAAGTGATAGCTACTCCTGAGGCTGTAAAACAACTCGAGGAGATGTTTGCATGAGTGCATTAATTAAAAATACAGATAAGTCATTACAAACAGTTTTAGCACCGCAAATAACGGAAAAGGCAACTATGATTGCAGATAAAAATAATCAAATTGCTTTTAAGGTTACAAAGGATGCAACAAAATCAGAAGTAAAAATGGCAATAGAGACCATGTTTAAAGTCGAGGTAAGATCCATAAATATTTTGAATATTAACGGTAAAACTAAAAGATCTCGCACTGGAATGGGTAAGAGAAATGATTGGAAAAAAGCATATGTTTGCTTGAAACCAGGTCAAGAAATTAATTTTACGGGTGAATAAGGAGAATTAAATGGCTATTATAAAAGTAAAACCGACCACACCCGGAAGACGTGGACTTCAAAAAGTTGTAACAGAAGGGCTTCACAAGGGTAAGCCTTTTGCACCTCTTCTTAAAAAGAAAAAACAAAGTGCAGGGCGTAATCATCATGGAAAAATTACTGTAAGGCATATTGGTGGTGGACATAAGCAACATATTAGAATAGTAGATTGGAAAAGAAGTAAAGATAATATTCCAGCAACAGTTGAAAGGATTGAATATGATCCTAATAGATCTGCACATTTAGCTCTCTTATGTTACGCCGATGGCGAAAGAACATACATAGTAGCCCCAAAAGGAATATCTTCTGGTGATAAGTTAATGAGTGGCATAGAAGCCCCTTTTAAAGAAGGTAACACACTACCTCTTAAAAATATCCCGGTTGGTAGCACTATTCATTGTGTTGAGCTTAAACCAGGAAAAGGTGCTCAAATGGCACGCTCAGCTGGAACTTCAGTTCAATTATTAGCTAAAGAAGGTGCTTATGCACAACTTAGGTTGAAATCAGGTGAGGTAAGAAAAGTACATGTAGATTGTAAAGCGACTCTTGGAGAGGTTGGTAATGATGAACATTCGTTAAGAACTATTGGTAAAGCTGGTGCTACAAGGTGGAGAGGAATTCGTCCAACTGTTAGAGGTGTCGTAATGAACCCTGTAGATCATCCGCATGGCGGTGGTGAAGGGCGAACCTCTGGTGGGCGTCATCCTGTTAGTCCATGGGGCACACCAACCAAAGGCTTTAGAACAAGAAATAACAAACGAACTGATAATATGAGAATCAGTCGAAGACCATCAAATAAAAGGTAGAAATTTATGTCAAGATCGATAAAAAAAGGACCATTTGTAGACGCACATCTTGCTAAAAAAGTAGAGGTTGCGGCTGAGATTAGAGATCGTAAACCAATTAAAACTTGGTCAAGAAGATCCACAATTCTTCCAAATTTTATCGGTTTAACAATTGCGGTGCACAATGGTAGACAGCACGTACCTGTTTTAATCGTAGAAAATATGATTGGGCATAAATTAGGTGAATTTGCAGCAACTAGAACATTTAAAGGCCACTCGGGCGATAGAAAGGCAAAATAATTATGGCTAACGAAGTTTCAGCAATTTTAAAAGGCGTGCGTATCTCTCCACAAAAAGTGAGGTTAGTTGCCGATATGATTAGAGGTAAGAAAGTAGATAACGCAATCAATATGCTCACCTTTAGTCCTAAGAAAGGTGCAGAAATTATGAAAAAAGTGTTGGAATCTGCTATAGCTAATGCTGAACATAATAATAGTGCTGATATAGATGATTTAAAAATTAAAACAATATATGTAGATAAAGGTGCAACTTTAAAACGGATTCGTGCGCGAGCAAAAGGTCGTGCAGGAAAGATTCAAAAACAAACAAGTCATATTACATTGACTGTGGGAAGCTAGAGATAATTATGGGTCAAAAAATTAATCCAATAGGCTATCGTTTAGGAGTAACTAAAAACTGGTCCTCTAAATGGTATGCAAATTCAAAAAACTTTTCCGTCTTTTTACAAAATGACATAAAAGTTAGAGAGTTTCTGAACAAAAAACTTGCAAATGCTGCTGTAAGTAAAATTGTGATCGAAAGACCAGCTAAAAATGCAAAAATTACTATTTATTCAGCAAGACCAGGAATTGTAATCGGGAAAAAAGGTGAAGATATTGAAACTTTAAGATCAAGTTTACAGAATCTTATGGGTATTCCAGTCCAATTAAATATTGAAGAAATTAGAAAGCCTGAAGTTGATGCATCATTAATTGCGCAAAGCATCGCTCAGCAGCTTGAAAAAAGAGTAATGTTCAGACGTGCAATGAAAAGAGCGATGCAGAATGCTATGAGATTAGGAGCTCAAGGTATCAAGATTATGAGTTCTGGAAGGCTTAATGGTATTGAAATTGCTAGATCAGAGTGGTACAGAGAAGGAAGAGTTCCTCTTCATACTTTAAGAGCCGACATAGATTATGGTGTTGCAAGAGCTGAGACAACTTATGGAATAATCGGTATCAAAGTTTGGATTTTTAAAGGTGAACGTTTTGAAGAGCCAGCAAATATAAATAAAGATAATACTGAACAAAATGAAGAGATAAAAGATGTACCTCCAAAAAGGACTATAAAAGAAGCCGTTACCACAAAAACAAAAAAAGAAGTTTCTGAAAAATCTAAGTTGGCTGTTAAGACTCCGGTAAAAGCAAAAGTAGAGGCCAAACCAAAGACTCCGGCAAAAGCAAAAGAAGAAGCCAAACCAAAGACTCCGGCAAAAGCAAAAGAAGAAGCCAAACCAAAGACTCCGGTAAAAGCAAAAGTAGAAAAAAAACCTACCAAAAATCAGGATAATGTTGATGAGGTAAAGTCTTCCAATGATCAAGAAAAAGATGAGGCATAAAAATGTTACAGCCAGCGAGACAAAAATATAGGAAACAGCATAAGGGTAGAAATAGAGGCGTTGCATCAACTGGAAATAAGGTAAGTTTTGGTGAATTTGGCTTAAAAGCAGTTGGGAGAGGGAGAATTACAGCACGACAAATAGAGGCCGCACGAAGAGTCATGACTAGACATATTAAAAGAGGGGGGCGAATTTGGATAAGAATATTTCCTGATAAGCCAATTTCTAAAAAACCAGCTGAAGTAAGAATGGGAAAAGGTAAAGGTAGCGTTGAATTCTACGTTGCAGAGATCCAGCCAGGAAAAATGCTATACGAAATGGATGGTGTATCTGAGGATTTGGCCCGTGAGGCATTTAGATTGGCCGCTGCAAAGCTGCCATTATCTACAACTTTTGCTTCTCGACACATAGGTGGGTAAAGGTAAATTATGAAAGCTATAGATTTAAGAAAAAAAAGTATAGATGATTTGGGTAAAGAATTAATTGAGTTGCGAAAAGCACAGTTTAACTCTCGTATGCAAATTAACACTCAACAATCTAGCAAAAATGATCAGCTAGGTAAGATTAAGAAAGATATAGCAAGAGTGAAGACAATTCTTGCAGAAAAAGCGAGCAAAAAATAATGAGTGAAACACAAAAAATTACAAGAACGCTTACTGGAAAAGTTGTAAGTAATAAAATGGATAAGACAGTCACTGTATTAGTACCAAGATCAGTAAAACATCCATTAATTGGAAAGGTAATAAGACTATCCAGTAAATTTCACGCTCATGATGAAAAAAATGAATTGGGTGAGGGCGATATGGTTGAAATTACTGAAAGTAAACCATTATCTAAACACAAGTCATGGGTTGTTACGAAGGTCGTCTCAAAGGCGAGAACCATTTAATGGTTTAAAAACTTGAGCTATTTTATTAAATAACATATAATTCTGCTCTTTTGGCGCTCTTAAAAATTAGCTAGCGCCCCAATACTGACCGTTGCGGAAGACTTTTTAGTCTAAATAAGAATTAAGCGGATTAAGTTGGAGATATATTTCATGATACAAATGCAAACTAGGTTAGAAGTTGCCGATAATACTGGCGCACGTAATGTAATGTGTATAAAAGTCTTAGGTGGATCTAAAAGGCGATACGCGAGTATTGGAGACATTATAAAAGTAACTATTAAAGATGCAGCGCCGCGTGGTCGTGTAAAAAAAGGTGAAGTTTATGATGCTGTTGTTGTAAGAACAGCAAAAGGAGTTAGAAGGACTGACGGTTCATTGATTAAATTTGATGGAAATGCAGCTGTACTTCTTAATAACAAGTACGAGCCAATTGGAACCAGGATATTTGGACCAGTTACTCGGGAATTAAGAACAGAGAGGTTTATGAAGATAGTTTCATTAGCCCCGGAAGTTATTTAGGAACAAAAAGAATGAATAAAATTCGTAAAGGCGATACAGTAATTATCAACACCGGTAAAGATAAAGGAAAGCAAGGTATTGTTTTAAAGCTCGATGGAGAAAAAGTCCTGGTAGAAGGAATAAATATGGTTAAGAAGCATACAAAACCAAATCCAGCAAAAGGTGACCAAGGTGGCTTAATTAATAAGGAAATGCCTATTCAGTTATCTAACATAGCTATATATAACAATGCTTTAAAAAAAGCAGACAAAGTCACTTTTAAAGAACTGAAAGACGGGAAGAAAATCCGTATTTTTAAATCTAATCAAGAAGCAATAGACGTTTAGGAAAATATATTATGGCCAGATTGAGAGAATTTTATAATGACAACGTAATTAATAGTCTAAGTAAAGAATTTAATTATAAGTCACCAATGCAAGTTCCTCGTATTGAAAAAATCACTTTGAATATGGGCGTAGGAGAGGCGGTTGGTGATAAAAAAGTACTTGAGCATGCAGTTGCTGATATGGAGAAAATGGCAGGTCAAAAACCGATTATTACAAAAGCAAAAAAATCAATTGCAACTTTCAAAATCCGTGATGATTATCCCGTGGGATGCAAGGTAACCCTAAGAAAAGATCAAATGTATACTTTCTTAGATCGACTTATTAATATTGCAATACCTAGAATTCGTGATTTTAGGGGGATATCTTCTAAATCATTTGACGGGAGAGGAAATTATAATATGGGTATTAAAGAGCAAATTATTTTCCCTGAAATTGATTATGACAAAATTGATGCTCTTAGAGGAATGAATATTACCATTACAACTACAGCGAAAACTGACGAAGAAGCTAGGGCTTTATTAGCTGCTTTTAGTTTTCCATTCAGAGGATAGAGGAAAGTTATGGCTAAATTATGTATGACAGAAAGAGAAATTAAAAGAAGAAAGATAGTAGAAAAATACAAAGCTAAGCGTAAATCTTTAAATGAAATTATTAATAACTCAAGTGCAACTAACGAGGAAAAAATGGAGGCTAGACTTAAATTACAAAATCTTCCAAGAAATTCAAGTCCCGTAAGATTAAGAAACCGTTGTGCTTTAACAGGCCGCCCAAGGGGTGTTTATAGTAAATTTGGTATTGCCAGAGGAAAGCTCCGCGATCTAATGATGTTCGGCGAAGTTCCAGGCGTTACAAAAGCAAGTTGGTAAGGGAGATAAGAATATGAGCATGAATGATCCAATTGCCGATATGTTAACTCGTATCAGAAATGGTCAGATGAGAAATAAAGTTTCAGTTGCGATGCCAGCCTCTAAAATTAAATCAGCTATTGCAGCTGTTTTAAAAGACGAAGGTTATATTGAAAATTTTGCATTAAATGATAATTCGGGTAAACCATCTTTAGTTGTTGACCTTAAATACTACGCTGGACAACCAGTTATAGAAAAAATAGAAAGAATAAGTAAGCCAGGTTTAAGAATTTATAAAGATAGCCAAAACTTACCTAAAGTAATGAATGGGCTTGGAGTAGCTATTTTGACTACTTCCAAGGGTGTAATGACTGATCATAAAGCAAGAGCTGCTGGAATTGGCGGCGAAGTGCTCTGTTACGTAGCTTAGGGGAAATATATGTCAAAAGTTGCAAAAAACCCGATAAGTATTCCCGATAATATTGAGGTAAATATTTCTGATAATTTAGTAAGTATTAAGGGCCCTCTTGGCGAACTTAATCAGCATCTAACAGGTGATGTAAAGATCAATCAGGCTGATAAAATTTTGACCTTTGCTGCTACTAAACAAACTAAACATTCAAAAGCTATGTCAGGTACAATTCGTGCACTTGTAAACAATATGATTGAGGGTGTTTCTAAAGGGTTTGAAAAAAAACTTACGTTAATTGGAGTTGGATACAGAGCTTCAGCGCAGGGAAATAAATTAAATTTAGAGTTAGGTTTTTCGCATCCTATCATACATAATTTACCTGAGGGTGTTACGGCTCAAACTCCATCTCAAACTGAAATCGTTCTAAAAAGTTCAAACAAACAATCTGTTGGACAAGTAGCAGCAGAGATAAGATCCTATAGACCTCCAGAGCCATATAAAGGTAAAGGTGTCAGATATTCTGATGAGCATGTAGTTATTAAAGAAGCTAAAAAAGCATAAGGAAAAAAAATGAGTACATCTAATCGAAGATTAAAAAGAGCAAAAAGATCAAGAGTTAAAATGGCAGAGCTGAATGCAACTCGAATGACTGTTTATAGATCAAATTCTAATATTTATGCTCAAATTATTGATGGAGAAAACAATAACGTTATTGTCACAGCTTCAACTACCGAGGCTGCAGTTAAAAAAACACTAAAAAATACAAGCAATAAAGAAGCGGCAATAGCAATTGGTAAAAGAATTGCAGAAAAAGCTGTTAAAGCAGGAGTGAAAAAGATCGCATTTGATAGATCTGGTTATAAATATCATGGACGTATTAAGGCTTTAGCTGAATCGGCTAGAGAAAATGGCTTAACTTTCTAACAAAATTGGATTTAAAAAATGGCACAAGATAGACAAGAACAGAACCAAGACGGATTAAGAGAAAAAATGATTACCGTTAATCGTGTAACTAAAGTAGTTAAGGGTGGACGTATTATGAGTTTTGCGGCCTTGACTGTTGTAGGTGACGGTGATGGTGCAATTGGGATGGGTAAAGGCAAAGCACGTGAGGTTCCTTTGGCAGTTCAAAAGGCAATGGATGAAGCTAAAAAGGGTATGTTAAAAGTAAATTTAAACAACGGAACTCTTTATCACTCTGTTATTGGTCGTCACGGGGCAGCAAAAGTATTTATACAACCAGCATCCGAGGGTACAGGAATAATTGCTGGTGGAGCCATGCGAGCAATTTTTGAGGTAATGGGAGTTACAGATGTTCTTGCTAAATGTATCGGGTCAGCTAATCCTTATAATGTTGTACGAGCAACATTAAATGGTCTTGCTGCAGTAAATAGCCCATCTGAAGTTGCTGCTAAACGCGGTAAAACTGTAGAAGAAATTAAAGGATAAATTAAATGGCCAAAGATACAACAGGAAACGTGAAAGTAACATTAATTAAAAGTACTATTGGTAGAAAAGCGTCACACAAGGCGACTGTTACTGGATTAGGCCTTAGAAAAATCAACCATACCGTGGAACTCAAAGATACTCCTGAGATCCGTGGGATGATTAAATCTATCAACTATCTTCTTAAAGTAGAGAATTAATATGAGACTAAATACAATTAAACCAGCACAGGGTTCTAAAAGAAATGCTCGGAGAGTTGGAAGAGGAATTGGCTCCGGTTTTGGTAAGACTGCTGGAAGAGGACATAAAGGGCAACATTCTAGAGCTGGCGGTTTCCACAAGGTAGGTTTTGAAGGTGGTCAAATGCCTATTCAGCGAAGGTTACCTAAAAGAGGTTTCAGGTCACTATCTAAACCCTATAATGCGACAATTAGAACAAGCGAGTTAAATAAATTGGATGCTGGTAAAGTTGACATACTTACACTTAAAGCTGCTAATTTAATTCCTGAGATTTCATTAAATGCAAAGGTTTACCTATCTGGCGTTGTTAATAAAAAGTTTTCACTCGAAGGGATAACTTTTACTGCAGGAGCTAAAAAAGCAATTGAAAAAGCTGGCGGTAAAGTACAGGAAGTAAAAGAGGTCTAACTTGGCACAAGATAGTACATTTGGTGCAATTAGTAAAATGGGGGAACTTAAAAGTCGACTCCTTTTTTTATTGGGTGCATTAGTTATTTTTCGATTAGGTGCACATATTCCAGTGCCTGGAATTGACCCAATGGAACTTAAAAAACTATTTGACTCACAAAGTGGTGGAATCCTTGGAATGTTCAATATGTTTTCTGGAGGAGCTTTAAGTCGCTTTACTGTTTTTGCATTGGGAATAATGCCCTATATATCTGCTTCGATTATTATGACGCTTGTATCATCTATGAATGCTCAATTAAAAGAGTTGAAAAAAGAGGGTCAAGCTGGACAAAGAATTATTACTAAGTATACGCGTCAACTGACAGTTGTTTTGGCAACCTTCCAGGCACTTGGCATAACAATAGCCTTAGAGTCACAGCCAGGTTTAGTTCTTGATCCTGGTTTAATGTTTAGATTTACTGCCATTATAACCTTGGTAAGCGGTACTATGTTTTTGGTTTGGTTGGGTGAACAAATAACTGAAAGAGGCATTGGTAATGGTATTTCAATGATTATTTTTGCAGGAATAGTTGCAGGACTCCCAAGTGCTCTTGGAAATACGTTGGAATTAACAAGAACTGGGGCTTTTTCAATACCACTTGTATTTTTTCTTCTAACTGCTGCGATATTAGTTACTGCACTTGTTGTTTTTGTTGAAAGAGGGCAAAGACGAATCACAATTAATTACGCAAAAAGACAAGTTGGAAATAAAATGTATGGAGGTCAATCAAGCCATCTTCCTCTAAAAATAAATCAAGCAGGGGTAATACCAGCTATTTTTGCTTCAAGTGTAATATTATTTCCTGCAACTATTGCTGGATGGTTTGGAACAAATGAAAGTTTATTTTGGTTGAAAGATATTGGCGCTGCAATATCTCCTGGACAGCCTTTTTATATTTTATTGTTTGCAGCAGCTATAATTTTCTTTGCTTATTTTTATACTGCTATCACCTTTAACCCTTCAGAAACTGCAGATAATTTAAAAAAAGGTGGAGCATTTGTACCTGGAATTCGACCTGGAGAACAAACTGCAAAATATATTGACACTATAGTTGGACGCTTAACTCTTGTTGGGGCAATTTATGTAACCTTAGTATGTTTAATGCCAGAGTTTTTAATCTTAAAATTTAACACTCCATTTTATTTTGGAGGTACATCATTACTAATTATTGTAGTTGTAACTATGGATTTTATGACACAAGTGCAGTCACAAATGATGTCGTATCAATATGAAGGATTATTAAAGAAAGCTAATTTTAAGGGTAGTCCAGGGGGGATGCGTTAATGGCTAAAGAAGATACCATTGAGATGGAAGGAGAAATCCTTGAAAATCTACCAAATGCAACCTTTAAAGTTAAATTAGAGAATGGCCATGAAGTGCTTGGCTATATATCTGGAAAGATGAGAATGAATTATATTCGTATATTGCCTGGTGATAAAGTTACTGTTGAAATGACGCCTTATGATTTAACAAAGGCAAGAATAACTTTTAGGGCAAAATAAATTTTGGAAAGAGGGTATATATTATGAAAGTTTTAAGTTCATTAAAATCAGCAAAAGTAAGAGATAGGGATTGCCAAGTCGTTCGTAGAAAAGGCAAGGTATATGTTATTAACAAGAAGAAACCAAGATTTAAGGCTAGACAAGGTTAATTTTCATTGTTATATGAAAGAAAAATAGTTATAATTTAAGGCTTTACAAAAAATAAGCCGTTTTTTTATTGGAGTAAACTATGGCCCGAATTGCAGGCGTAAATGTATCAGATAATAAACACACCGAAATTGCATTAACTGCAATTTTTGGCATAGGAAGAATAACAGCACAAAAAATATGTGCGACCGTTGGTGTTAATAAATCGACAAAAATTAAAGACTTGAATGAATCTGAAATAGAAAAAATACGTGGTGAAATTGAAAAATTTATGGTTGAGGGTGATCTTCGAAGAGAAGTATCAATGAACATTAAAAGATTAATGGATTTAGGATGCTACAGAGGCCTTAGACACCGAAGAGGGCTGCCTGTTAGGGGTCAAAATACAAAAAATAATGCTAGAACAAGAAAAGGCCCAATAAGGGCAATAAGGAATTAATCAAGGACAACTTTAATGGCAAAAGCAAACGTAAGAATTAAAAAGAAAGTTAAAAAGAATGTTTCAGAGGGCATAGCTCATGTTCACGCTTCTTTTAACAACACAATTATAACTATTACTGATAGACAAGGTAATGCATTATCGTGGGCAACGTCTGGGGGAGCTGGTTTTAAAGGTTCAAGAAAAAGTACTCCATTTGCAGCACAAGTAGCAGCTGAAACTGCTGGAAAAGCAGCACAAGAATTTGGTGTAAAAAATATTGAAGTAAGAATTAAAGGTCCTGGTCCTGGAAGAGAATCTTCTGTAAGAGCATTAAACGCAGTGGGTCTCAAAATTACAAGTATTCAAGATGTAACTCCCGTTCCACATAATGGCTGTAGGCCACCGAAAAAAAGAAGAATTTAATCTTAAGTAGTAAAAAAAATAATTAGGAGAATAAAGTTGGCTAGAAATCTGGATCCAAAGTGTCGTCAATGTAGAAGAGAAGGCGAAAAATTATTTCTCAAAGGTGAGAAGTGTTTTACTGACAAGTGTGCAATTGAAAAAAGAAACTATCCACCTGGACAACATGGTCAAAGAAGATCATCTAGGCTTTCTGATTATGGTGTTCAGCTTAGAGAAAAACAAAAACTTAGAAGAATTTATGGTGTTCTAGAAAAGCAATTCAGAAGTTATTATGCTGAGGCGGACAGAAAAAAAGGTATTACCGGCGAAAACCTACTTCAACTTCTAGAATCAAGATTAGATAATGTTGTGTACAAAATGGGTCTTGGCGCATCAAGAACTGAATCAAGGCAAATTGTTAAACATAATGCAATTTTAGTTAATGGTAAAAGAGTTAATATTCCATCTTATCAAGTTGCACCTGGTGATGAAGTATCGGTAGTCGAGTCCTCAAAAAAACAATTAAGAATTAAAGGCGCGATTGAAGCAGCACAAGAGAGAGGTTTCCCTGAGTGGGTAGAAGTAGATGTAAAAGCCTATAAGGGAACATTAAAAAACAAGCCATTAAGAGATGATTTACCTTCAACAATTAATGAGTCTTTAGTTGTCGAGCTTTACTCCAAATAATACTTTTAGTAACTAATAAAGGATATCTATGCAAAATAGCCCTACTGAATATTTAAAACCAAGAATTGTAGATGTTGACATTATCAACGATCAAAGAGCAAAAGTTGTTTTGGAACCAATGGAGCGTGGGTTTGGCTATACTCTTGGTAATGCTCTAAGAAGAGTATTACTTTCCTCAATTCCTGGATACGCTATTACTGAAGTTAAAATTGATGGAGTTGTTCATGAATACTCAACTCTCGAGGGTGTTCAAGAAGATGTTGTTGATGTGCTCCTTAATTTAAAAAAAGTTGCATTAAAAATTCATGAGGGTACAGATGCAACTATCACATTATCAAAGTCAGAGGAAGGGCCAGTTACGGTCGCGGATTTTGATGTTGGCCATAATGTTGAGGTTGTAAATCCAGAACATGTTATAGCTCACTTGAATAAAGGTGGTAAATTAAATATTGAGGCTAAAGTTGAAATGGGTAGAGGCTATCAACCTGTTCCTCAAAGAAGAAAAGGCCCTCAAGAGGACAGTGCGTTAGGTTACATTATGATTGATGCATCGTTTAGCCCAATAAATAAAGTGAGTTATTTTGTTGAAAGTGCTCGTGTTGAGCAAAGAACAGATTTAGATAAACTTATATTAGATGTTGAAACCAATGGTGTTGTTGATGCTGAGCAGGCAATAAGAGATGCAGCCAGAATTTTGATGGGCCAGCTTTCTGTTTTTGCTAATCTAGAGAGTGAATTAACGGAAGTTGAGGTTCAACAGGCGCCACAAATAGATCCAGTACTGCTTCGCCCTGTTGATGATCTAGAATTAACAGTAAGATCAGCAAATTGTCTTAAAGCTGAGAGTATTTATTATATTGGCGATTTGATACATAGAAATGAAAGTGATTTATTAAAAGCACCTAATTTAGGTAGAAAATCTTTAAATGAAATTAAAGATATCCTATCATCAAAAGGATTATCTTTAGGTATGAAAGTAGAAAATTGGCCACCAGCAGGTGTTGACAAAGTATAACTGATAGAATTTGGAGTAATGAGATGCGTCACGGAAAAAGCCATAGAAAGCTAAATAGAACCAGCAGTCATAGAAAAGCAATGTTTAAAAACATGGCATCATCTTTGCTTAAACATGAAATAATTAGAACTACATTACCAAAAGCAAAAGAGCTAAGAAAGATAACAGAGCCTTTAATCACTTTAGGAAAAGTATCCTCTGTTCATAATCAGCGACTTGCATTTGGAAAATTAAGGGATAGAGAAATTGTATCTAAACTATTTGAAGAAATTGGACCAAGATATAATTCAAGAAATGGTGGTTATACAAGGATACTTAAATGTGGTTTTAGGAAAGGTGATAATGCACCAATGGCATATATAGAGCTTGTTGATAGACCTGAAGATAATCAAAAATCAACAGAAGAGAAGCCTGAGGTAAAACCTGCAGTGAAAAAAGAAGCGAAACCTGCAGTGAAAAAAGAAGCGAAACCTGCAGTGAAAAAAGAAGCGAAACCTGCAGTGAAAAAGGCAGCGAAACCTGCAGTGAAAAAGGCAGCGAAACCTGCAGTGAAAAAGGCAGCGAAACCT
>MDSZ01065321.1_pt1 | contig 30681 bp, 29 predicted proteins | sample 811201 | NCBI WGS metagenome assembly MDSZ01 (sample SAMN05326647, study PRJNA326480) | marine metagenome | isolation source: seawater | place: Indian Ocean: North | collected 2010 | reverse complement strand
TTACGTTGTGCCGTTTTGCATGAGCACTTTTTCACGCACCGAGCAACAGAACGCCCCAAAAAAACAAAAGGAGTTATATGAAAAAATTTGAAGATTTAATGAGTGTTAAAAATGAAATTGAAAATATTTCTGTGTCAGAAGCTAAAGAAAAATTAAATGATCCAAATGTACAATTTATTGATGTTAGGGATAAAGATAGTTTTACTAAAGGCACAATAGGAAATGCTATCCACTTGGATAGAGCGTTCCTTGAATTTTATTTGGCAGAGGGAAGTCCTTTAGAAAATAAATTTTTCAGAGAAAACCCAGACAAAGAATATGTTGTATTTTGTGGTGTGGGTGGACAAGGGACTTTATCAACTAAAACAATGAAAGAAATGGGTATTAAAAATGTTAAGAATATTACCGGTGGTATGGCTGAATGGGAAAAATTAAAAAAATAATTTTTAAATAAATAATCTATTTTTATTAATTTAACTGCAGAATATTCAGAACAGTCAAATGAATTTATTAATATTATTAATTAAAGGAAAATTTTTTATATTATTTTTTTTGTTATTATTTTCTAAGTTATCAATAGCTTTTGATAGTAAAGATTTAACTAATAAGCAATTATTATGCCCTAAACTTCTATGGGGGTTTGAATTTATTTCACCCAATAAAGTTAAAGTTATAGATACAAATCTTAATAAAAAAACTAAAATTACAGAATACTATTATGATGCTGATTTAGATCTTTCTTATATTAATATATTTTCAAATAAAAATAATCTTAGAGATAGAGTTTACTCTATTGAGATAAATACTTTAAGAGTTGATCTATGGACAATGACAGGAGGCGGATTCACAACAAGAGAAATGTTTCCTGTTGGATTTTGTAAATTTATAAAAACAAATAATATTTATTTATATATAGAAAACTTGAAAAGAAATTCTTAATTTTTTGCTAGTGTAATATGTAGAATTATTTTAAAAAATAAGGTTCCTTTAACATTTTTAAATCAAAATTCTTAGAATGCAAATCTATATTTTTAGACAAAAAATTGTTTATTACATTATCATTAAAATCAATCTTTTTTGAATATCTTATTTGATTTATATTGTTTTGATGATCAGGCTCGATCTTGAAAATACTTCGATTGTTAATTCTTTCAACTAATGAGTTAAATGCAGATTTCACAGTTAACATAGAATATTCAAATGGATCTGATTTAACCTGAGACATAGCATGATATAATATTGGTCCACTATCTAACCCTTTACCTAAATGATGTATAGTTGCTCCAACTAGATGAGGATTATTATCATATAGAGCCCAAAAATTACAATCTGTCCCTCTATAATACGGAGATACGCCCATATGAATGTTTATAGCTTTATTTTTAACTAAAAACTCTATCAAGTTACCTTTTATATAACTACAACCAAAAACAATATATAAGTCACTCTTTAAAAAATCAGATATAAAATTTAACTCACAATTATTTAAATCACCAAAAATAACTGGGAGAAGTTTAATATTTTTATTGCTATTATTTATATATTTATCATTAAAAATTTTTGATTGAGCATTAGCTACTCTATTAAAATATTTTTGCATAACTTTTGACTGAGGATAGTGATCAGGTATTAAACCTGGAAATATAGTACCGCATTCTTGAATAACATACAGTTCATCACAAGTATTAGATAGTAAATTGATAAGACAATTATGCCTTTGTTTATTTGATGTAAATAATGTTATTTTCATATTTTATTTAAATGATTTATAAAATCATTTATTTGATGTCTATTAATTTGGTAAAAATATTTTTCTTTAAATTTAAAGTATAGATTTTTGATAAAATTTGTATTTTTTCGTAAATAAAATCTATTTCCAAGATATTTAAAAATTGACTCTTCTAAAACTAAATTTTTATTATTTTTTAAAATATTATCTATTACAATATTTAAATCAATTATTAATGTTTTATTTTTTATCCAATTAATTTTCTTTGGTATATTATATATTGGTGGTCTTGGATATTTTCTTGCAAGATATAGGTTATTTAAATTTTTTAAATTACCAATTTTAACAGCTAAATAATTAAATAGTACTTCACTTAAATTATCATCTGAAATTTTATTTATTTTTTCTAAAATAAATAAAAAATATTTAACTTTAAATAAACTGTAATAGCAGAGTGCGCCATTATAATACTTATACCTATCTTCTAAATTTTTTTGAGAAATCGTGTTAGGTGCATTATATTTATTTAGATATGAATATTTATTTTCTATTTTTGAAAATAAAAAACTATCTCCTGAACATGCTATATAATTATTATTATCTTTTAAAAATTTTTTTGACTCTTCTAAAGATTTTGGAAAAATAAAATTATCATCCTCAACAAAACAACAAAATTTATATTTTTTTAAAATATTTTTTTTGTTATAAATTTCTTTAAAAATATCATTCATTCCGTATATTTTCTTTTTAGAATTATATTTTAGTAAATTATATTTTTTTGAATCAATTTGTGGGAGATTATTACCTTTTTCATTAATTATTAAGATATCAAATAATAGATTTTCTTCTTCAAATTTTTTGATTAATTTAAAATATTTTTTTACATATTTATTTCGATCTCTTAGATTAAATAATATTAGTAAAATATCATTCTTTCCAGAGATCATAAATTTATTTCTTTCAGAATATTACTATGATCCTCTCTAGCGATTTCTAAAAAAGAATTATTAATACTTTGCATTTTTTTTTCTTTTTCTAATTTCATAATTTGTTTAAAACCAATTTTAATTCCTATTTTTTTTAGAATATTTAATGTATCATCATTATAACTTCCATTTGGATGTGACATCGATAAAAATTTATTTTTTGGCTGATCTAAAATTGATGCTAAAACTTGAAGGTTTTTTTGATATTCTTTTTCTTGATCTTCATAACTTAATTTTTCTAATAAAGTTGGATGAGAATGTGAATGCAAACCAATTATGTGATCATTATTATAGAGATTTACTAAATCTTTTTTATCAAAAAAGAGTTTTGAAAAAACATCTTTTGGATTAAATTTATTATTTTTCATAATTAAATTCATTATATTTTCATATTCATTTTTTTTAAGAAAATTGTCTCTTACTAATCTAAATTTAATATCCTCAAAACTATAGAAAGGAAATTTTTGTTTTGTTAATTTTATTTTATCTTCATTTTCAATAAAAAATTTATTTAAATCACTTTCTACATATTTGTAAAATTCAATATAAAATTCATCAATATTATGAAAATAATTTGTTCTAAAATATCTGTAAATCTCTAAATGATCTGGATTATTTTCAAACATTGAAGAATAAACAAAGAAAAAACTTTTAATTTTTAAATCATCTAAGACTGGTAATGCTATATCAATTTGACATTTTATGCCATCATCAAATGTTAAACATACTTCATTTTCTTTGATTGTATTTTTTATAAATTTTTCTAAGAAAATATCTGCATCTAAAATATTTACTCTACCTATAAATTTAACTAAATTATAAAACTCATCTTTATCTATAGATCCTTGACCTTTAGAATGAACATTATTGTCATGAAAGTGGTGGAACATAATTCCATGAAAAAAATTATTATCTTTATTAAAATACATAAATTTATTGTAAATAATATAGATTTCATTGACTATAAAAAGTCATTTTAAATAAAAATTATCCTTAAGAACACCATTATCAAAATTTAAACATAAAGGACTGCCTGTAGGAAGTTCTATAGATGAAATTTCTTCAGATTTATATAATCCTACTCTTATCATAATTGCTCTTAATGAGTTCCCGTGTGCAGCAATTAATAAATTTCTACCTTTTAATAATAGGGGTTCAATTTCATTAGTAAAATAAGGAGACACTCTTTCAACTACATTCTTTAAACTTTCTCCATTTGGAGGAGGTGTATCGTAGGATCTTCTCCAAATGTGAACTTGATCTTTACCAAATTTATCAGCTGTTTCAGATTTGTTTAGGCCTACTAAATCACCATAATCTCTCTCATTTAAACTTTCAGTTCTCTCATAAATTAGTTTATTGTTTACAAAAAATTCTTCCATACCCGCAGCTTTGACTGCTATTTCTGCAGTATTATTTGCTCTTATCAAAAGACTGCTGAAAATTTTATCAATTTTTATTTTATGCTTTTTAATTAAATATCCAGCATTTTTGGCCTCATTAATACCTTGTTCAGTTAAAGGGACATCTTTCCACCCTGTAAATCTATTTTCTAGATTCCATTTACTTTGACCATGTCTTAATAAAACAAGTTTATTCATATGTTTAATATATTATGTTATAAGTCTTCTAATAACAAATAATGACATATAAAAAAAGAACAGAATCAGATAGCATAGGTCCTAAAAAAATTGAAAAAAATAGATTATGGGGAGCTCAAACTCAAAGATCGCTTGAAAATTTTAAAATAGGAAATGAAAAGATACCTAATGAAATTATAATTGCCTTAGGTCAACAAAAAAAAGCTGCTGCACAAGCTAATATTCAGTTAGGGGTGTTGGACAAAAAAATAGGAAATCAAATAATTAGTGCTTCTAATGAAATAATTAATTTAAAACTCATAGATGAATTTCCGCTATTAGTTTGGCAAACTGGATCGGGAACACAAACAAATATGAATGCTAATGAAGTTATAAGTAACTATATTATTAAAAAAATAAAAGGTAAAATTGGAAGTAAATATCCAGTTCATCCAAATGATCATGTAAATTTATCACAATCTTCAAATGATACCTTTCCTACAATTATGCATATTGCAATAAACGAATTAACTCTAAATAAATTAATACCAACCATCAAAGATTTTATTAAAGAATTAGATAAAAAGAAAAAAAAATTTAGTAAAATTATTAAAATTGGAAGAACACATACTCAAGACGCTACACCTTTGACATTAGGAAATGAATTTTCAGCATTTTATACTCAAATGAATGCTTGTCTTAATAGAATTATTATAGCTAAAAAAGAATTAAATTTTTTAGCACAAGGAGGAACAGCAGTAGGCTCAGGAATTAATGCTCCAAAAAATTTCGATAAAGTTTTTTGTAAATATTTGAATAGAATTACAAAAAATAAATATAAACCCTCAATAAATAAATATGAAGCTATATCTTCTCATGACTCACTAGTTAATTTTTCTAATAGTTTAAAAGTTTTATCAATATCTATTTTCAAAATTATAAATGATATTAGATTTTTAGCTTCAGGACCAAGATCTGGCATTGGAGAATTAGATATACCTGCAAATGAACCAGGATCTTCAATTATGCCAGGTAAAATCAATCCTACTCAAATTGAGGCTCTAAGCATGGTATGTTCTCAAGTAATTGGAAATAGTACAACTGTTGATGTTGCTGGATTAAGTGGTCATTTTCAACTCAACACTTATAAACCTGTAATTGCTTATAATATTATTCAATCAATAAATTTACTAAGCGATGGAATTAAAAGCTTCAATACAAAATGTTTAATGGGTTTAAAGCCAAATAAAGAAAACATTTCCAATCATCTAAAGCAATCACTTATGCTTGTAACAGCTCTAAATAAATCAATAGGTTATGACAATGCAGCAAAAATTGCAAAAAAGGCTTTCAAGGATAATTTAACCTTAAAAGAGGCCGCTCTAAAGTTAGGCTTGGTGAGTCAAAAAGATTTTGATAAAATTGTTGATCCTAAAAAAATGATTTAATCAAATATATTCATAATTATTTTCATCAGAAAATAATGATTTAAGTAACAAATTATTTAAAAAATGCCCTGATTTATTTCCAAAAAAATATCCTTGTATAGGCGCTCCAGCCAAATATAAATCACCAATAGAGTCTAAAATTTTATGTCTAACAAATTCATCTTTAAATCTTAGGCCCTCTTTATTTAAAATTTTATTATCTCCTACTACTACTGCATTATCTAATGAACCTCCTAAAGCTAAACCATTTGATCTAAGCATATCAACATCCTTTTCAAAACCAAAGGTACGAGCAGAAGCAATATCAGATTTATAATTTCCATTAACTAACTGTAATTGACATGATTGTTTACTTATAATCTCGCTAGGAAAATCTATTTCAAAATCTATTGAAAAATGATTATTCGGTTTTAACTCAACTGAGCTATTATCTTTAGCAACTTTTATATTTTTTTTAATTTTGATTACTTTTCTTTTTTTGTTTAAATTTTTTAAAGGAATAGATTCAATCAAGTTTACAAAATCTTTAGAACTTCCATCCATTATAGGAACCTCAGGTCCATCTATTTCTATTTTTAGATTGTCAATATGTAATCCTGATAGAGCACTCATGAGGTGTTCAATTGTTGATACACTAGTTCCCGAGCTATTTGATATTGTTGTGCTTAATTGAGTGTTAGTGACATTTGACCAAAGAGCTTCTACAATATTATTTGATTTAAGATCAGTTCTATAAAATTTAATACCATAATCTACTTCTGCAGGTATTAATTTCATTGATACTTTTATACCTGAATGTAATCCAACCCCATTAATCAAAATAGATTTTGATAAAGTTTGCTGGTTAATATTATTGTTTATATCAATCATTTTTAAAAAGTGCTGAAATCAGCACTTTTATGGATATATATATTTAACGATTTTAACAACTAACCTAATATTTCAGAGTATTTCAAGGTAAAATATTGTTAATATTAGTTAGCCTGTCTTCTTAAAAATGTTGGAATATCAAGCAATTCTTCCTCTGTTTCCTGATTAAACTCTTCATTAATTTCAGATGACTCATTTTCTTCTGGATTAAATTCATTTTCAACATTTTCTGCAATTTGATTTTCATCCAATTTTTCAAAATTGTCCTGATTATCATCATTAGAAGAGATAATTGGCTCTGATTTATCATGAGTAGAATTATTTTCTTCCTCTAAAACAGAACTTTGGGAAGACAATGTATCAAATAAACTTAATTTTCTCACACTGGGTTCAATTGTACTTGTCGACACCTCAGATACACTTGAGATATCATCCGAGAGTAATTCATCATTTTTTTCTTCCTCATTTTGACTAATATTATTTGTAACACTCTCAAAATTTTCTTCTGTTGTTGAGGAAAAATCAACGTTTTCATTCATAAACTCCTCAGGAGTTTCAGATTTTTCAATATCTATGTCGTTTGATAGGTCCTCTTCATGCACAATATTTTTAGTTTCCAATTCTATATTTTCATTGAGATTAATATTGGGCTCTACATTTGAATTAAATGTAGGTATATTATTTTCAACGCTATTTTCTTTTTTATAGATTTCATTATTTATATTTATTGGTGCAAAGTTTTCGATAGGTTTAGAGGAAATATTCATATTTGCATCAATACCTGTTGCAACAATACTTACCCTCACCAAACCTTCTAATCTTTCGTCACACGTTGTACCATAAATTATATTTGCTTCTTCGTCTACTTCCTGTTTGATTCTATTTGCGGCTTCGTCTACTTCATAAAGTGTTATATCTTTACCACCTGTTATGTTTATAATTAGACCTTTGGCTCCTTTCAATGAAACATCATCAATAAGGGGATTTGCTATAGCTGCTTCAGCCGCTGCAACTGCTCTTCCCTCACCTTGAGCTTCTCCAGTTCCCATCATCGCTTTACCCATTTCTGACATAACAGTTTTAATGTCAGAAAAATCAAGGTTAATCATTCCTGGTTGAACCATTAAATCTGTAACACCCCTAACACCAGCATAAAGAACATCATCAGCCATTTTAAAAGCATCAGAAAAAGTAGTTTTTTCATTTGCTATTCTAAATAAATTTTGATTTGGAATAGTAAGTAAGGTGTCAACATATTGCTGAAGTTCTTCTATGCCTTTTTCTGCTAATTTCATTCTTTGTGTACCTTCAAAATGAAATGGTTTAGTTACAACTCCTACTGTTAAAATACCTTTTTCTCTTGCCAACTTTGCAATAACTGGAGCAGCACCTGTTCCAGTACCACCGCCCATACCTGCGGCTATAAAAAGCATATGGCTACCTTCAAATTTTTCACTTAAATCTTGGATAGCTTCTTCAGCTGCTTGTCTTCCTATATCTGGTCTCATTCCAGCACCCAAACCTTTAGTGCTGTTTAATCCTAATTGTATTTTATTTGAACACTTTGAAATTTGTAAAGCTTGAGCATCTGTGTTTGCGATCAAAAAATCAACACCCTCGAGATTAGCATTGATCATATTGTTTACAGCATTTCCTCCAGATCCACCTACACCTAATACGGTTATTTTTGGATGTAAATTGTGAGCTACATCTTGTATTGAAATATTAATAGTCATTTAATTCTCCGCCGTTTTAAATAGTTTTTAACGATTTTTTGTCGAAACCGTCAATATAATTTACTATATATAGTATAAACTAAATATACTGATCTAGCCAAGAAAAAAATCCCGTAATTCCTCGTTTTTTTTGAGATTTTGACGCTTTTTTAAGAAAATTAACACTATATGTATTTTGATCATATAAAATAGACCCTACAACATCACAATAATTTGGCTTATTATAATCTTTTTGCAAGTTTAGTTCGCTTAAAGGTTTTGCAATTCTAGTACCACTGGCAAAAATAGTTCCAACGTATTTTTCAATGCCATCAAGTTGTGAGCCACCACCAGTAATTACTACATTATTAAGTTTCTTATTGCTAAAATTATTATCTTTTATTTTTTGCCATAACATTTCTAAAGTTTCTTCAATACGAGGTTTGATTATAGAATTTAAGTTAGACCTTGTAATTTGTTTAAAATTATTTTTATCTCCAGATATTACTGGAATTTCTATAATTTCATGATCATCACTGGGTGAAGAAATTAATGAACCATACAAAGTTTTTAACCTCTCAGCACTAGAAATTGTAGTTGAGACACCTCTAGCAATATCTAAAGTAACATTATTACTTCCAATACTTATAGTATCTCCAAAAACAAATTTATTATTTTCAAAAATTGAAATTGATGAAGTTGAGTGTCCTAAATCAATACATACAGTGCCTAGTTCTTTTTCATCTTTAGTTAATGAAGATAATGAAGATGACAATGGAGTTGGAATATAATTCTCAATATTAAGTTTTAAATTATGGATAATATTTGAAAAGTTTTCAATATATTTTTTTTGTGTAAGTATTTTGTAAAAGTTGATTTTAATATTATCAGAATAATTTCCAAGAGGAGCAGAAAAAAAATAATTATTATCTACATTATATGAAATTATATTATTAAATAATTCAAAATTATTAGAATTATTATTAAAATATTCAGATTGATTAATTATTTTCTTTAAATGTAATTCAGATATCTTTTCATTATTAGTCTTTATCTCCGAGTCATAATAATGTGATAAAGAATTTAGAAGTGAAAAGTTAAGATTAATTGATTTTATTTTTGTTTGAGATTGTTTTTCAGCCTCTGTTATTAAAAATTTTATCTGATCTAATAAATTTTTATAATTCAAAATTACATTTTTCTTTATTGAAGATGATGGGATACTTTCAATTGATAAAATATTAATCTTATTAATATTTTTATAATCTGCAACAATACATGATATTTTTGAGTTACCAATATCTAAACCAGCTTTGATCATTCTTTATAATTTATATGTGTTTTACTTAAATTTCTTAGATCAAACGATCTTATATTATTCATTTCCATTGTGCTAAGATTATCTTTTATATTAATAAAATTTATTAGTGAATTTTTAGGAGAAGTTTCGGATAATAATAATTTTAGATTATTATTTATAATAATATCCCACCTTCTTTTATTTATGAATGATATTTTATTAATTTTAAATTTTTTTTGAAAATCAATATTTTCTAAAACTTGAACAATTGATTTTGCATTTAAGTTTGATGACTGACCATTAAAAATTATTAAGTTTTGAAGATTATTTTTATCAATAACTATGTCAATAATTTTACCAAACTCATCAAAATAAAAAAATTTATTGTTAAATTCATATATTCCATATGGCTTATACTCATCTATAGTAATAAAAAGTGTATCTTTATAATTTGTACTTAATTTAACATTTTTAATCCAACTATTTTCTTTTAGTTCATTACTAATTTTTTCTAATGGCAATAAGAAAATTGATTTTTTAAAATATTTTTTTAAATTACTATCAATAAAATCATAACTTACTCTATCTAAACCGTTTACATTAAGATTTATATATTGATATTGAAAATTTTCTGAAAAAATATTAATTGATTTATTAACAAATTTGAATAATGAGTTTTTTTGGATATTAATTGTAAAAATCAAGATTATTAGTAATAAAAAAATAAAAGTATAAAATAAATTTTTTTTACTTATTATTGAAAATCTTCTTCTATTTAAGTTTCTTTTCATATCAATTAGTCTTTTTTAAAATGCCTAAAATAATTTTATCAAAAGAAATTTTTTTATATTTTGCTTGTTCAGGTAGCAAAGAAATTGGAGTTAATCCAGGCTGAGTATTTATTTCTAAAAAGTAAATTTTGTTTTTCTTTTGATTATAAATGAAGTCTGTTCTAGCTATTGAGTTACATCCCATGAGTTTATGAGTTTTTATTGCTATTTTTAGACACTGTTCATAAATTTTTTTACTTAAATTTGCCGGTAAGATATGTTTTGAATATCCTGAGGAATATTTAGCCTGATAGTCAAAAAAAGAATTTTTAGACTTTATTTCTGTAACAGCTAATGCATTAATTTTTTTAGAAAAATTAATTGTTGATACTGTTAATTCTTTTCCAGAAATAAATTCCTCTACTAAAATTTCATCATGCATTAAAATTTTATTTTTATATGTTTCGATTTCACGAATGAAATCAGTAAAATCCTTATTAGTTTTAATTAATTTTATACCATAGCTTGATCCACTTCTATTTGGTTTAATTACAAATTTTTTGTATTTTTTCTTTAAAATCGAAAGTTCTTCAAAATTAAATTCTTTTTTTTTAAGCAATTTATATTTTGCTGTTAAAATATTTTTTTTTGAAATAATTTTTTTTGTTATAATTTTATCAAAACAATTTTTTGAAGAAGTAATTCCTGAATGTGTAAATTTAATATTATTTTTTTTTAAAATCTTTTGAATTTTTCCATCTTCACCAAAAGGACCATGTAATGCATTAAGACAAATATAATTTTTATATTTAGATATTTTTTTTTTCAAAATTTTTTGGGTTTACTATTAAAGTTTTATATTTTATTTTATTTTTATCTAAAGCCTTTTGAATTTCACTAGAAGACTTAAGAGATACCTCATGTTCTTCATTGTAACCACCCTCTAAAATTAAAACATTTTTATTAATCACCAATAATTTTAACCTCCCACTCTAACTCTATATTAAATTTTTTGTAAACTTTATCTATAACCATTTTACCTAAATTTTCTAAATCACTTGCTGTAGCATTTCCATTGTTTATTAAAAAATTAGCATGCTTAACACTTACTGAAGCATTTCCATACGTCATTCCTTTGCAGTTTGATTCTTCAATTAATTTGGCCGCATAAAAATTTGATGGATTTTTAAAAGTACTGCCAGAAGTTTTATTTTTTATAGGCTGAGATGATAATCTGCGTGTTTTTATGTTTTGCATTTTATCTTTAATGATATCTGATTTACCATAATTAATATTAAAAAATGCTTTAGTTATGATCTGATTATTTTCTATATTTGAAGATCTGTATTTTAAATTTAAATCTTTTTTATTTATGGTCTTTTTTTCAAAATTACTATTAAGTATTTCAACACTTTGTATTACGTCTTTTGTTTCTGATCCATAACATCCTGCATTCATTTTGACAGCACCACCAACTGACCCAGGAATTCCACTGAAGAATTCAAAACCTTGAATATTATTTTTATACGCAAAATTTGATAAATTCATATCCAAAATGCTTGCGCCAACTTCCAATGTATTTTCAAATATATTAAATTTATTAAAACCTTTGCCTAATTTTAATATTACTCCATTGTATCCTTTATCCCTTACTAACAAGTTTGATCCTGATCCAAGGATGTAAAATTTATTATTTTTTATTTCATTAAGAATGATTTCTAATTCTTTACTATTTTCAACTAATATATATATCTTTGCATTTCCACCTGTTCTGAACCAAGTTAATTTGCCTATATTATAATCAAAGTAAATTTTACTTTTTAAATTATCTATTAGTTTTAATAAATTATTTTGCATTAGCTATTAAAATATTGTTTTGCTATATTTGAAATTGATCCTGCACCCATAAAAATTATTGTATTTTTCTTCATTGAATGTTTATCCAAATGTTCATTTAAATAATTTATTTTTTTTAAATATAAAGATTTTTTATTAATCTTTGAAATTTTTAAAAATAAATCTTTTGAGGTAGCGCCTTTAATTATTTTTTCACCAGCAGAATAAGTATCTAATAAAATTAGATAGTTTACTTTTGCTAAAGCCTTGACAAATTGATTAATTAAAATTTTCGTTCTTGTATAACGATGTGGTTGAAAAACTACTATAATTTCATTTTTTAAATTTTTAGCTGCATCTAATGTTGCTAAAATTTCTGTAGGATGATGTGCATAATCATCATATATTAATGAATTGTTTTTTTTACCTAGAAAACTAAACCTTCTTCTTACACCAATATAATTATTTAAGGCTTTATTTATAGATGAGTTTTTAACACCTGCTAACTTAGATGCAATTATACTTGCCGTTCCATTTAATATATTGTGATTACCAATTGTATTAATTGTAAATTTATTATTCTTTGAATTAGAAATTTTCTTGCTATTAATATTTAATCTAAATGATGTTTTTGAAGTCTTTTTTACAATGTCATATATAAGAATATCCGCTTTCTTATTTTTAATTGAATAAGTAATTATATTTCTAGTTTTTATTTTTTTTACTAATAATTGAAGATTTTTGTCATCTAAGCATATTATTGCAGTTCCATCAAAAGGGAGCATATAAATAAAGTTTTCAAAAGATTTTATTAAATTTTCTTTAGATTTATAGAAATCTAAATGTTCAATATCTAAATTGGTAATTATAGATATTTGGTGAGGCAACTTTAAAAATGATCCATCACTCTCATCAGCCTCAACAATTATCCAATCCCCTTTGCCATAACGATTATTTTTAGATAATGAATTAATAATTCCACCATTAACTATGGTTGGATCTAAATTAGCCTGACTAAAAATATTTCCAACTAAACTTGTAGTAGTTGTTTTGCCATGAGACCCAGCTATAGCTATAGATTTTTTATTTTTCATCAATTCTGCAAGCATGTCAGCTCTTGTAACAACAGGAATTTTCTTTTTTACAGCTGCTTTGATTTCTGGATTATTATTTTTAATTGCTGAAGAAAATACAATTACATCGGCATTTTTTATATTATGTTTGTTATGTCCTAAAAAAAATTTAATTCCCTTTTTTTTTAATCTTTTAGTATTATCATTTAAAGATATATCACTTCCTTGTATTTTATAACCTTTATCTTGCATTAACTCAGCAATACCTGACATACCAATTCCAGATATGCCTATAAAATGTATTCTAATTTTATTTTTCATTTGTAATCAATTTATAAATTAAAGAATTGGAGTTTTTAACTTTAATTTTATCAAATTTATTATTAATTAATTCTATTTTTTTAATATCATTATGAATTTCATATATATATTTTTTTACTTTATCTATTTCATTTCTATTTTGATCTACAATAATAGAAACTTCATGATTGCTCAATATTGATGCATTGTGAAATTGATGATTATCTTTTGCTGTAGGCAAAGGTATCAATATTGATGGTAATTTAAAATTTATTATATCATTTATTGAACCAGCTCCAGCTCTTGAAATTACAACTGAGCTATTATTAAGAATTTCTTCAATATTATGATAATATTCTTTGATAATAATTGTTGGGTCAATTGTATTAAGTTCGTCAGAAATTATTTTTTTCATATTTTTTGGACATTGCATTATAAATTTTGCATTAATTATATTTTCTTTATTTATTTTTTTAATAAGCTTTATAGAAAAATCAGTAATATATTGAGATCCTTGACTGCCTCCAAAAATAAATATTGTAAATTTTTTATTGTTTTTTTTAATTTTATTTAATTTATTATTAACTTTATTTCTTTCAGGTGATCCAACTATAAAAGTTTTATGATGATATTTTTGATTAAGAGAAGATTTCGTATCAAAATTTAAAAATAATTTATTAACAAAATTAATAAAAAACTTATTTGTTCTACCTAAAACAGAGTTTTGTTCATGAATGTAAATATCAATTCTATAAAATGGTTTTAAAAGAATACAAGATAACATTGGGAAAAAAGATGCGTAACTTCCAAATGATATTACAATTTTAGGTTTTAGTATAAGTATTACAAAAAATGATTGAAGAAAACCTATGAAAAGATTTAAAGATCCAATAACTTTTGAAATGAAATTTCCATATAAATTTGAACTGTTTATAATATGAACTTTTCCAATAAAATTATTTATATATTTAAAACCTCTTTTATCTACAATAATATTGCAGTTTAGATTTTTTTTAAGAAGATAGTTTGCTAAATTATTTGCTGGGACTACATGTCCTCCTGTACCTCCAGTAATTAATAAGCATTTTTTCTTCATTAGTTCTCATTTTTTTTATTAGTTAGTGATAATAAAAATCCAAATAATAATGCTATTGATATCATTGATGAGCCTCCGTAACTAACAAATGGAAGCGTCATACCTTTTGTAGGAATTAATCCAAGAGAACTAAAAATATTAATCAAACACTGTAATCCAAAAGAGCAAATTAATCCACTTATAGCAATAATTTTATATGGATCTTGAAGCTTAAGAACATTTAATAAAGTTCTTACTATTATCGATAAAATAATAAAAATAATTATTATGCAAAAAATAAAACCTAACTCTTCACCCGCTACTGCAAAGATAAAGTCTGTATTTGCATCAGGAATTCTTTCTTTGAGAATTCCTTGTCCAGGACCTTTCCCAAAAAATCCTCCATTCTTAAAAGCTTTTAGACTTAAGTCTATTTGATAAGTATCTGTTCCTCCCAAACCACCAAGAAATGAGTTTATTCTTGACTGTACATGATCAAAAACAAAATATGAAAATATAGAAATGCTTAAAATAAAAAATAAAGCTAAAATAACTAGATATATTGATAAACCTGCTACAAATAACTGGCAAAAAAAAGTTGCTGAAATTAAAACTGTCATACCCAAATCCGGCTGTAATAAAGTCAAAACTAATAATATAAAGAAAAATAAAAAAAGAATTGGAAGATATAGTTTTTTATCTTCAATTGATCTACTTATACACCATGCAGTTAAAATAACAAAAATTGGCTTGATAATTTCTGATGGTTGAACTGTAAAATTGAATAGTTGAATCCATCTTTTTGCTCCTTTAACTTCATAATCTAAGAATAGAATTATAAACATTAGTATAATTAAAATCACAAATGCAAATAAAGATATTCTTCTTATATTTTTGTTAGCCAAGTCAGTTAGGATAAAAAGCAAAGAAAATGAAACTATAAAAAATATTGTATGTCTATTAAGAGAAAAATATTCGTTTATTGAAAATGATAATATTAATCCAGTTAAGCCTAAAGATAATATTAAAACAAAATTAATCCTATCAACTGATGTCCACCAATTTTGAATATATTTCATTTTTTTAATAAATATTTTTTTATTAATTTTGTAAAATCTTCACCTCTGTGTTCAAAATTATTATATTGATCATAAGAACTACATGCAGGAGAAAATAGGATTAATGACTGGTTTTTATTGAGTTTTACATCATTTGTAATTTGCTTTACTACTAGTTTAAGATTTTTAAATCTTTTTACACTAAAAAAATTTTTTAATTTATTTTCAATTATTGGAGCAGATTTACCAAATACATAAACTAAACTTATATTTTTTTTGAAATTTGACAAAACTTCAAAATTATTTTCTTTGGCAATTCCACCTAGAATTAAATAAATATTTTTATAGTTCTTAATAGAATTTATTGCTGAGTTTAAATTAGTAGATTTACTATTGTTAATTATTTTTAATTTTTTATTATTGTATATTATTTTTGATCTGAATGGCAATCCTTTAAAATTTTGGACTGTATTAATGAAAATTTTAATTGGTATTTTTAAAATTCTACAACAAATGTAGGCTATCAGTATATTTTGATTATTGAATTTTCCATTTAAATCTTGTGAAATTTTATTAATAAAAATTTTTTTATTTTTTAAGAAGTAATTATCTAGTATAAAATTATCTTCCATATAAACATCAGCGTTTGGATCAACGATAGAAAAACTAATTTTATTATTTATATTTTTTTTTAAATAAATTTTTTTTGAATACACATCATCTACAGAAATTATATTTATTCCAGTTTTAGTTAAAATATTTATCTTCTGATTTATATAATCATAAATATTTTTATACCTGTCTTGATGATCATTAGACAAATTTGTAATTATTGATATTTTTGATTTTAGATTTTTAATTGTTTCTAATTGAAAAGAGCTTAACTCAATAACATGATAATTAAATCTTCTGTTGTTATTATAAGCATTACATAGTGGTTTTCCTATATTTCCACCAACAAATGTTTTAATTTTATTTTTTTTTAAGACATCACCTATTAATTTAGTAGTTGTTGATTTTCCATTTGTGCCTGTTATTCCTATGATTTTCTCTTTTTTCAAATTAGATATATATAAATTTATATCTCTTTGAAGTTGATTTTTATTATTTAATAATTTAAATTTTTTTTGTCGTAATGATATTCCTGGTGATACAAATATTTTATTAAAATATTTTAAATTCTTTGTGTTTGGTTTGAAAAATAATTGATGATCAAAAATACTTTTTAAATTCTTTCTAACTAATTTATTATCATCCCAAATTTTAAAATCTTTATTTTTTTTTTCTAGCAACTTTGCTACGGAGATGCCTGATTTTTGTAATCCATAAACTAAAATCATTTATCTAATTCTCAAAGTTGCTAATCCAATTAATGCAAGAACAATAGTAATTATCCAAAACCTAATTACTATTGTTGACTCTGCCCATCCCTTTTTTTCAAAGTGATGATGCAGTGGGGCCATTAGAAAAATTCTTTTTCCTGTAATTTTAAAAATTATAACTTGTATTACTACTGAAAATGTTTCGAGAACAAATAAACCACCAATTATCGCCAATAATATTTCGTGTTTGCACATAATAGAAATTGAGCCCAATGAGCTACCTAGTGCAAGAGACCCAGTATCACCCATAAATACTTTTGCTGGAGGAGCATTAAACCACAAAAATCCTAATGCAGCACCAATAAGAGATCCGCAAAAAACTGATAATTCTCCAGTGCCAGGTATATATTGGATTAACAAGTAATCAGAAAATAATTTATTTCCAGTTAGATAAACGATTAATGCAAATGACATTGAGACTATCATAACAGGAACTATAGCCAATCCATCTAATCCATCAGTTAAATTAACTGCATTTGCAGAACCAATAATAATAAATACTGAAATTATAAAATAAAATAAACCAAAATCTATAATTAGGTTTTTAAAAAATGGAAAAGTCATAGAATTACTAATACTTGGATCTAAATTTGAAATAATTAAATATGTAATAACTAATCCAAAAATTACCTGAAAAAAAATCCTTGTTTTAGATGATATTCCTGAACTGGAATTTAATTTAATTTTTTTATAATCATCTGCAAATCCTATTATTCCAAAAATTAGGATTGTTAATATTGATATCCAAATAAAATTATTTTTTAAATCAGCCCATAGAATTGTAGAAACCAGAACACTTAATATAATCATCAAACCACCCATTGTAGGTGTTCCTTTTTTAAGAATAATATGTGACTCAGGGCCATCTTCTCTAATAGGTTGACCAGATGGCTGAATATTAGATAGTTTAGTTATTAAATAGTTACCAAAAATTAAAGAAAAAAATAATGCCGTTAAAATAGCCGCTCCTGATCTAAAAGTTATATAGCTAAAAATATTTAGAAAACTAAATATTGACTGATATTCGAAAGCTAAATATTTAATCAATGCAATTTACCTTTTTCTTTAATAGATCTTTTGCTAGCATATTTACTTCTGTAGCATTTGAACATTTAATCATAATAATGTCATCATTATGAACTTTAGTCTGTAAATATTTCATAATTTTGTCTTTATTATCTAAATAAATAAATTCATTTTTTGGTTTTAATAATTTTTTTATAGATGTTCTAAAGAATTCGCCACATAAAATAGTAGTTTTGAAATTAATCTTATCAATTTTATTCAATAATTCTGTATGCATTTTTTGTGAATTTTTTCCTAATTCATTCATATTACCTAAAATTAAAACTTTCTTATTTGAATCTTCCTTTAAGCTACCAAAATAATCAATGCTCTGACTCATAGTGTCAGGATTTGCATTGTATGATTCGTCTATAATTTTTACAGTTTTTTTATTTATTCTTATTAAATGCTCTAAACCTCTTCCATCTACAGGTTTAAGATATTTTTGTTTATTAGATATTATGTTTATATTCATTTTATTCTCATCAAAAAATGCATAACAAAATAATAAATTTATCAATCTAAACATAACAATTGATTTAGTTTTTATTTTTGTAATTTTTTTATTTATAGAGAAAGTTATTTCATAATTATTTTTGTTACTAATAATATTTTTTATAAAATATTTCTTAGACATATTATCTATTCTAATAACTTTCATTTTTTTCTCTTTTTTTGCCCTTTTAAATATATTTTTTTCTTCTTTGTTTGATACAAATAAAAATAATTTTTCCCTTTGATTATTATATTTAGAAATAAAAATATCTGATTTTTCTTTGCCAATATTATTTTTTGTTTTAAAATTTTCTAAATGCGTTGATAAAATATTTGTTATAAATATTTGTTCTGGTTTTACTAATTTCGTTAAATATTTAATTTCACCAAAATTATTTGTTCCCATTTCAAAAATTGCATATTTTGATTTTAAATTTAAATTGAGTAAAGAAATTAAAACACCTAGTTCATTGTTAAAACTTTTTTTTGAATAAGATATAATATTATTATTTTTTAAAAAAAATGAGAGCGTTTCTTTAAAAGTCGTTTTTCCCGCACTGCCAGTAATTCCAATTACTTTTCCTTTATATAATAACCTTTTTTTAATTGCTAAGTTTGTTAAATAATCAAATACATCATCCACAAATATAATCTTTTCATTCTGATCATAATTTTTTTTATCTGTTAGACAAAATTTAGCACCTTTCTGAATAGAAGATTTTATAAATTTATTTCCATGATAATTTTTTCCCTTAAGTGCAATAAAGATATCACCATAGTTAATATCTGTGCTTGAAATTTTTATTTTATCATATTTTGAGATAATATATTTTTCAAATTTTGATTGTATATTCATTTTTTAATAATTTTTTTAACTAATTCCTGATCATCAAATTTGAATTTTTTATTGCCTATAATTTGTAGTTTTTCATGTCCTTTTCCAGCTATAAGTAATGTTTCATTTGCTTTTAAGTCATAAATTGCTTTTTCTATTGCTTCTTTTCTACTTGATATTTCAATTCCATCGGGACAGTATTTAAGAATGTGTTTTCTTATTTTAGATGGGTTTTCATTACGAGGATTATCATCAGTTATGTAAGTTCTTGAAGCATGTTTTTTTGCAATAATAGCCATTGTTCGCCTCTTACCTTTATCTCTTTCACCTCCACAACCAAATAAAAGTACTGGTTTTTTATTTTGAAACTTTAATGAGCGTAAAGTTTTCTCTAAAGCATCAGCTGTATGTGCATAATCAATTACTATTGTAGAGTTTTTTTTCTTATAATATACTTTTTGCAAACGACCTGGTGGATTTGTAATATATTTTAGAGTCTTAATTATTTTTTTTTCCTTAATATTTAAAGCTAAGCAACAACCGATAGCACACTCTAAATTTTCTAACTCTACTTTAGTGGTTAATTTTAAAGAATTAATGTTATAAATTTTATTTTTAATATTTAATTTAAATAAGTTTTCTTTTTTCTCAAAATTAATATGATTGCCTCCAAAAGGAATAATTTTAATTTTTTTTGATTTTAATTTTTTTTTCAAAATCAAATACTCTTTCATTCTTGAATTAATAATTGCATAGCCATTTTTGGATAAATGACTTATAAACAATTTAAATTTAGCATTTTTATATTCTGACATTTTTTTGTGGTAATCAATATGATCTTTTGTAATATTAGTGATTGCAGCAATATTTATAGGATAGTTTCTTATTCTATTTTGATCTAAAGAATGGCTAGAAGCCTCAAATATATATACTTTTTTGTTGTTATTTATTGATGAACCATATTTATACAACTCCTCATAAGCTGGTGTTGTTAATCCAAATTCATTTAACTTTCTTCCATTTTTATAATAACCTAATGTTCCTACAGATGAATTTGAGTAATTTAATTTACTTAAAATTTTAGAGATATACCAAACAACTGAAGTTTTACCATTTGTTCCTGTAATTGCTATAACTTTATTTGGAAAATTTGGATAAATAATTTTTAATAATCTCTCAATTTCTAATTCTAAATTTGATACAAGGAATTGAGGAATATTAACATATTGAAGATATTTATTTGTTATTATTGCGGGAGTATTATTTTTTATTGCATCTATTATATATTTTTTTTTAGCTTTTGTTTTTTTATTATAAATAAAAATTGTTTTTTTATTTACAAACTTTGAATTAGAAGTTGCTGAAGAAAAATATTTATTTTCTAAAAAATTATAAGTTTTTAAAATATTAATTTTTTTGGATAAGTCAGATAGAAGCATTAATTGCTCTATATAATAGGTTTGTGTCTGCTTTTAGAATTTCATTATTAATTTTTTTTGGAATGTTAAAAAGATTAATAATGTCTAATATTATTTTTTTTACAAGCGGAGCATTTACCCTAGCCCCAGTCATTTTTTGGATAGATCCAGGTTCTTTTTTAGGATATTCAATAGCCGTATAAATAACATATTTAGGATTAGTAATTGGAAAAACACCTATAAAAGAAGTCATATTTCTATCTTTGTAATAACCCCCCTTAGGGTTTAAAAGTTCTGATGTTCCAGTTTTACCTCCAATTTGATAGCCGTCAACTTTAACTCTTGGTCCAGTAAAATTAGTTTTAAGCACTACTGAATTTAGTAAATTTAAAAAAAATTTTGATGAGTTTTGGTTTTGCAGTACTTTTTTACTTTTAATTTTTTTATTTAATTGAAGGGTGGGGAATACTTCTATTCCATTATTAGATAATGTAGCATATGCTTTTACTAAATGAAGTGGTGTTATTGAAAAGCCATGACCAAAGCCAATTGTTGCAGTTTCGATAGGTCCCCAGTTATTTTTGTTTCCTAAGGGTTCTGAGGCTTCTTTATTTTCCAAAAGAATTTTATTGTTAAATCCAATTTTTTCAAAAAATGACTTTTGATTTTTTTTTCCAATCATACTAGCAATTTGAGCAGTACCAATATTTGAAGACTCAACAATTACTTTTTCTACATCATAAATCCCATTATCTTTGTAATTATCATGATCACCAATATTTAAATATCTTTTGGTTACATCAAAAGTCATATTTGGTTCAATTATTCCAAAATCAAAACCCATTGTAGCTGTAATTGGTTTAAATGTTGATCCCATTTCATAATTTGATTGAAAAACTCGATTAAGTAAATTTTCATCTTTGTAATTAGATATTTTTTTTTCAGGATTGAAATCAGGTAAACTTACTGAAGACAAAATTTGACCATTATTAATATCCATAACTATTGCCAAACCTGAGTCAGCTCTATAAAAATTTACTGCCTCTAATAGTTTTTCCCAAACTAATTGTTGTAAATTAATATCTATTGATAAAGATATATTTTTTGATTGAGAAAGATTGTTTTCATAAAATCTCTCAATACCACTTTGACCTATTTGATCTACGTTTACGTAACCAACTATATGAGATGAAATATTTTTATAAGGATATATTCTTTTAAATTCGTTATGACTTTTTATATTAATTTCACCTAAATTAATTATTTCTTGGTACTCTTTTGGGGTAATATGTCTTTTTATCCAAACAAATTTATTTTTTGATGATAATTTATTTTCTAGTTCTAAAGAGTCTATATTTAAAATTGATGATAATTTTAATGATAATTCTTTTTTATTTTTTATTTTTAATGGATTTATAGATAGTGAAGTACTTTTTATCGAAGCAGCAAGAATGTTTCCATTTCTATCATAAATATCTCCTCTTATTTCATTTGTAAAATTATTATTATTTTCATCTATAATTTCTGGAAATAACATAACTGAAGAAATTCTATAGATTGATATAAAATAAACAAAAATAAATATTGTTATCGAAAAAAAAACTCTTCTATGAAGTAATTTTAAAGAGTCACTATCAAAAAGTCTGAATTTTTTAAACATTTATCAGTTTTTAATATTTACCAATTTTATATTATCGTTGTTTTCTTGTAATTGATTTAATGAATAAACATTTGGTAAATTATTTTTTTTATTTTCAGGAAAATACAAAGAATATAATTGTTTTAAATAAGAATTATTATGATGAGTAATAAACTCAACTGTGTTTATTTTAATATGTTCATTAATTAATGATATTTCTCTAATCAAATCATTATTATTTTTTTCTATTTCTCTTGTTTTATTTGCTATAAAAATCATACACAAAGCTAATAATAAATTTAAAAACATAAAAGCTATTATTGATTTAGTATATTTCATATTAAATTTTTTGAGCTATCCGGAGTTTAGCTGATCTAGATCTGGGATTCTTTAAAATCTCAGAAGTGGATGGCACTATTGGTTTTTTGGTGATTATTTTAAGTTGAGTTGCCAAATTATCAGTCAACTCCGGATAGTGGCGGGAGGAACGCCATCTTTTACCACTATTGTGGTTAAAAAAATCTTTCACAATTCTATCTTCTAGACTTTGGAAAGAAACTACTAAAATTAAGCCATTTGCGTTGAGTAAATTTATTGATTTGTTTAAACTAGTTTTAAGTTCGTTTAATTCATCATTGACATATATTCTTATTGCTTGAAATGTTTTTGTTGCAGGATGAATATTTTTTTTACCAATTTTTTTTCTAGGTAAACATTTTTTTACAATTTCTGATAATTCATCAGTATTAGAAATAAATTTTATTTTTCTATTTTTAACAATCTCCTTAGCAATTATTCTTGAATATCTTTCTTCTCCATATTCATAGATAATTTTAGCTAAATTTTTTTCTTCGTAATTATTTACTATTTCAAATGCATTTTTTTTATTTAATCCCATTCTCATATCTAATGGTCCGCTCTTATTAAAAGAAAAACCCCTAATAGCATTATCTATTTGATTAGAACTAGTTCCCAAATCATATAGTATTATGTCAAATTTTTTTTTAACTAAATTTGACTCTTCAACTATTTTATCTATTCTGCTAAATGTATCATTAACTAATGAAAAGTTTGTAAATTTTTTTTTAATATCATTAGATAAAGTTATTGAGATAGGATCTCTATCAATAGCAAGCAATTCTGAAACATTAAATTTTTCTAATATTGCTTTTGAGTAGCCTCCGCCACCAAACGTTGCATCTACTACGCTAATTTTCTTTTTTAATGGTATGTATGAAACTACTTCTTTTAACATAACGGGTTTATGTAGATTTTTCATTTTATGCTTTCTGGGTTAAAATCATTCTTAATGATTTTTTTTGGTTTAAAAGTCTTTTTCTAGACATTTCAATATTATCTTGTCCCCTTTTAGGTTCCCATATTTGAAAAAAATGTCCCTGGCCAAAAAAAGCAACTTCTTTTTCTATTTTTGCATAAATTTTTAACTCTTCAGGTATTAAAAATCTTCCTTCTTTATCTATTTTTGTATGAACAATTTCTGAAAATATGGATGAAGAAAAATCATCATAATCTTCAGAAAAAAAATCTAAATTATTTATTCTTTTTGCTATCTCTTCTAGCCTTTCAACCCCACAGCCTTCGATTGAATTACTTTTTATTGATTTGTAGAGTATTATTTCGTTTTTATTTGATTTAGGAAGTGCGTTTCTAAAGATAGAAGGTAATGAGACCCTTCCTTTTTTGTCTACATTGTAAACAAATTTTGAAACAAACAATTCCATATATTATGGGTTATCATGGGATTATATGGGCGTCAATGGGTATATAATATATTTTATTTGTTCTATATATGTTCTTTAATTTAAAATTGATGGTGCGTAAGCCGGGTTCTGTAATTTAATATTAAATTGATGATCATTAATCTAGAACAAATGTCACCATTTGTTTCAAGCAGTCTACCCGAATAACTCAGCTGGAACTGATAGTTATTCCTATTTGACCTTGCTCCAAAAAGGGTTTGCACTGCCATTTCTGTTGCCAGAAAAGCGGTAGGCTCTTACCCTGCCATTTCACCCTTACCTTTAAAGGCGGTATTTTTTCTGTTGCACTTTCCCTAAGCTTACGCTCGCCAGGTGTTACCTGGTTTTTTTTCCAGTGGAGCCCGGACTTTCCTCTTGATAAATACCAAGCGATCATCGCACCATCAAGTTATTTCCTTAACTCAATTTTATTTTTCGTCAATACTAAATTAAAAAAATGTAAAATCAAAAAGTTGACAGTTATAGTATCAATTTTTCCTGTTATATTTTTTTGTAGATAATGACTTTGGTAGCAAATTATTAATTTTTTAAAGATAACCGTATTTTTACAGGCTGTAGAAATATCATATCCAATAAAAAACAAAATAAATAAAGCAATATTTTTTCTTGAGCTAAATTTATTTTTTTTAAACCATTGTTTAATTATAGAAATTTTTTTAAATAACTTTTTATTAGGTATAAAGGCTAAGTTAGATTCAGAAAGACTATGCCATGGAAAATTAGGTCCTGGGTCTATCTTTCTTAAAGGTGCTACATCAGAATGTCCTAGAATATCATATTTTTTTATAGAATATTTTTTTATTAAATAAGCTAAAAGAGTTTCTAAAGACTGCATCATGTTATTAGTAAAATTATTATTCGATTTATGTAAACTATGATCAAGTTCTATACCTATAGAATATGAGTTAATATCTCTTAAATTATTCCAAAAAGAGACACCAGCGTGCCATGCCCTATATTTTTCATCTACCAATGAATAAATTTTACCTTCTTGAGAAATCAGGAAATGACTACTAACTTTATTTTTTTTATCACATAAGTGAGAGATAGCTTTTTTACAATCTTTTAGAGCAGTATAATGTATTATAATAAATTTGATTTTATTATTTTTTCTTTTATCATAGTTAGGGGATTTAAATTTGTTAATTAATTTCATTCAAATTTTAGCTCAATAGATATATATATTAATAAATGATTAGAAATTATATTATATTAATTGCAATCTCTATAATTATTTTAAACTGTTCTGATAGAAATAATTTAAATTCTCAGAATAATTCAACAATTAAAAATCCAGAACAAATATACATAGAAGCTATAAACTTATTTGATAGTGAAAATATAGAATTAGCTCAGGAAAAATTTTTAGAGGTTAAAAAACTATACCCACTTTCTAACGAAGCAATTCAAGCAGAAGTAATGATTGGTTTTATAAATTATTTAAAAATGGATTACGAAAGTGCTATTGTTCAATTTAATAGAATAATATTAAAATATCCATCCTATAAAGAATTAGATTATATATATTATATGATAGCTATGTGTAATTACGAACAAATTACACATCATGCATTAGATGGAAAGTTCAATGAATTGGCTCTTGAAGGATTTACTCAAGTAATTAATAGATTTCCAAAAAGTAAATATGCACAAGATAGTAGACAAAAAATTATTTTAGTAAAATCTAATAAAGCTGCAAAGCATATAGAAATTGGAAGATTTTATCTAAAAGAAAAAAAATATACCGCAGCCTTAAATAGATTTAAAATAGTAATCGATGAATATTCAATGACAAAATTTGCACCTGAAGCTTTACATAGAATGGTTGAGGCTTATCATCTTATGGGTATGTATGATGAGAGTTATAAAACTGCTTCAGTTTTGGGGCATAATTACCCGAACTCAAAATGGTACAAATACAGCTATGAGTTGATTAAAAAAGATGAAAAAAAAGAAACAATTTTTAAAAAAGTAAAAAATTTATTTTAATAAATGATAAATGAAAAAGAAGAAAAAAAGGTAATAAATAGATTAAATCAACTTTCAAAAATTATTAATGAACATAACTATTATTATCACAATTTAGATAATCCAAAAATAACTGATAGTGAATATGATAAATTAGTAAAAGAAAATAGTGAATTAGAAAGAAAATATCCAAATTTAATTTTAAAAAATAGTCCAAATAAAAAGGTTGGAAGTAAAATTAAAAATAAATTCCAAAAAAGTAAGCACTTGTCTCAAATGTATTCTTTAGGCAATGCTTTTGACAAAGATGATTTATTAGAATTTGTAAAGAGAACAAATAAATTTTTAAATATATCGGAAAATTATATTTATGAATTTTTATGCGAACCAAAAATAGATGGTCTTTCGTTAAATCTTTTATACAAAAATGGTAATTTATTATCTGCTGCAACAAGGGGAGATGGACAAGTAGGTGAAAATGTTACAGGAAATATAAAAAAAATAAAAGATATCCCATTAAAATTAAAAAAAGAATTTCCAGATTTGATTGAGATTAGAGGAGAGATATTTATTAATAAAGATGATTTTAAAAAAATTAACATTAACTTGAATGATGAAGACAAATTTGCTAACCCAAGAAATGCTGCTGCTGGAAGTCTTAGACAACTAGATACTTCAATTAGTCATAAGCGTCCTTTAAAATTTATAGCTCACGGAATTGGGCAGTGCTCAAAATCTTATAAAACAATTGAGGATTATTATAGAGATTTAAAGAATTGGGACATTCCAACTAATAAACTTTCGAAATTATGCTATTCAGTAGATGAAGTTTTAAATCATTATAGAAAAATAAATAATATCAGAAGTGAAATAAAATTTGACATAGATGGTTTAGTAATAAAAATTAATAATACTACATTACAAAAAAGACTTGGATATGTAGGAAAAAATCCAAGATGGGCTATTGCCCTAAAATTTTCTGCTGAAAAAGCAAATACTACTATTGAAGCTATAGACTATCAAGTAGGAAGAACAGGTGCAATAACACCAGTAGCTAGATTAAAACCAATAAACATTGGTGGAGTAATTGTATCAAATGTTTCATTGCATAATTTTGATGAAATAAATAAAAAAAATATTAATGTTTTAGATGTTATTGAGATTGAAAGAGCGGGAGATGTAATTCCCTATGTTACTAAATTAATTAAAAAGAATAATAAATCAAAAGAAAATATTTTACCTCCAAAATTTTGCCCTGTATGTAAAGGAAAAACAATAAAAGAAAGTGATGAAGCAATTTTGAGATGTTCAAATAAATTTGGATGTTATTCTCAACAAATTGGTCAAATTATCCACTTTATAAGTAAAAAAAGTTTAAATATTGATGGTTTTGGTGAAAAACAAGTTAAGCAATTTTTTGATTTAAAGTTTATCAAAAACTATGAAGATATTTTTCTTTTGAAACAATTTAAAGATGACATAATTAAACTTGATGGTTGGGGGATACAGTCTTATTCTAATTTAATTGACTCAATTGAAAATTCTAAAAATATTACACTTGATAAATTCATTTATTCACTTGGCATTAGATATATTGGAGAAATAAATTCTGAAATATTAGCAAATGAATTTGGTAACTTAAACAAACTAATATCTGCTGTTAAGGATAAAGAAAAATTAGGAAATATTGATGGCTTAGGACCAAAAGCTATTTCATCGCTATTTGATTATTTTTCAAAAAAAAATAATATGGAGTCAGTAAAGAAACTCTATAAAATATTAGATATTAAAAATAGTTTTAAAATAAATAATAATAATTTCTTTTCTAATAAAAATCTGGTTTTTACTGGTACACTTATTTCTCTTTCCAGAGATGAAGCAAAGTATTTGGCTAAAACAAAAGGTGCAAAAATTATGTCAACAATCAGCAAAAATACAGACTATTTAATAATTGGAGATAAAGCAGGATCAAAAGCTGAAAAAGCAAAAAAATTAAATATAAAGATAATCAACGAACAAGAATTTGTATCAAAAATTAATCAATAAATTTAAGGTATTTTAAATAAATTTTTTTAGATGAAAAATCTTCAAAGTCTACAAGTGCTTTGTCATTATCAACTTTTATAATTTTTCCATTTCCAAATTTTTTATGAAATACCTTAGTTCCAATACTTATTTCACTTTGATATGAATAATCTTGATTTATCTCCCAATCAATTTGATTTTTTTTGGAATTATTAATTAGTCTTTTTCTTCCAGGGGTAATAATATCATTAGAAAATTCTTCATTTTCTATAAATTCTTCAAGAAAATTATTTTCTTGAATAAAGTTTGAGTCATTTATTTCAATTATTTCCTCTGGAAGCTCATTTATAAATCTAGATGGAAGATTATAATCATGAGAGGCATAAGAATATCTATTCTGATTTACGTATGTAATATAAATTTTCTTTCTAGCTCTTGTTAAAGCCACATAGGCCAACCTTCTTTCCTCCTCTAGACCTTTGTTTCCTAACTCTTCAATTGATCTTTGACTCGGAAAAACCCCTTCCTCCCAACCAGCGAGGAATATATAGTCAAACTCTAAGCCCTTAGCTGCATGCATAGTCATTAAGGTTATTGTTTGATCAGATGTATTAGATATATTTTCCATTACTAATGATACATGTTCTAAAAAACCCTCTAAATTATTAAATTCTTTTAAGCTTTCTACAAACTCATTAATATTTTCAATTCTTGATAAGCTCTCTGGATTAGTAGAATTTTTTTCCTCATTTTTTAAATATTCTAAATATCCAGAGTCTTCTATTATAACTTTTACTAGTTCTATATGATCAAAATTTTTGTTAATCTTTTGCCATTTAAAAATATTTTCTACAAATTTATACATTTCAGATTTTAGTTTTGAATTTGTTTTAAAAATTATTTTTTGAGTTGCTTCGAACATTGAGATATTATTTAATCGAGCATATGAACTTATTTTACTAATAGTTGATTTACCTATGCCTCTTTTAGGAATATTAATAATTCTTTCAAAGGCTAAGTCATCAGATAAATTGTTTACTAATCGCAGATATGCAATTATATCTTTGATTTCTTTTCTTTCATAAAATCTTAATCCACCTATAATTTTGTATGGTAAACCTAAATTAATTAATCGCTCCTCAAATGACCTAGTATGAGCTGCTATTCTAAATAGTATAGAAATTTCACTTAATTTATTTTTATTTTTAATTAGATTTTCAATTTTATCTGATACAAATACTGACTCTTCTTTTGTTTCCCAAAAACCATTTATAGTTATTTTTTCCCCTTCTTCATTTTCACTCCATAAATCTTTACCATATCTTCCTTTATTTTTGGATATCAGTGCTGAGGCACAACTTAATATATTTTTTGTTGATCTATAATTTTGTTCTAATCTAATTATTTGATTTTTTGAAAAATTTTTATCAAAGTTTAATAAATTTGAAACATCAGCTCCTCTCCATGAATATATAGATTGATCATCATCCCCCACACAACATATATTTTTATATCCATTATATAAAAATTCTATCCAGGACTGTTGTATAGGATTTATATCCTGGTATTCATCAACATGAATATATTTGAAGAAGTTTTGATACTTATTTAAAATTAGATTATTTTGTTTAAAAATTTTTATACAGTGTAGAATCAAATCTCCAAAATCAACCAGATTTAATCTAATCAATTCTGATTGATAAATGGAATAAACTTTTCTAATCTCAATATCATTTTTTCTATATTTATTTTCTATTAATTTATCAGGACTAATACCTTTATTTTTAAAACTTTCGATAACACTCAAATAATATTTTGCAGAAATTTCTTTTGTATCAATTTTTTCAGCTTCACAAATTTTTTTAATTAATTTTAACTGGTCATCTGTATCAATAATTATAAAATTTTTTTTTAGACCAACTTCTTCATAGTGTTGACGTAAAATTCTTAAAGATAGTGAATGGAAGGTGCCTACCCACATTCTATCTATTGGTAAATTTATAAGTTTTGCGATTCGTGACTTCATTTCACTTGCAGCTTTGTTTGTAAATGTAACAGCTAAAATTTGTGAAGGGTTGGCTAGTTTAGAATGGAGTATGTGGAGTATTCTAAAAGTTAAAACCCTAGTTTTACCACTTCCAGCTCCTGCCAAAACTAACAATGGACCCTCAGTTTTTTCCACTGCCATTCGCTGTTCTTTATTCAAAAAATCAAGATATTTATGTGAATTTTCTGACATTTTTTTGCTATAATATAAGTATATTCTAATTTATAAACTATATTAACTATATCTTAGTAAATTATTTAGTATGAAAAACAAAATTTGTTCAATC